>QWCJ01000002.1_pt1 | contig 241328 bp, 225 predicted proteins | sample 1972501 | NCBI WGS metagenome assembly QWCJ01 (sample SAMN09866711, study PRJNA288562) | Human vaginal metagenome isolate term2_vaginal, whole genome shotgun... | isolation source: vagina | host: Homo sapiens | place: USA: California
CGCACAGCTCTTTTCAAAATGTGCATGCGGATGTAGCGCAGTTGGTAGCGCATCACCTTGCCAAGGTGAGGGTCGCGAGTTCGAGTCTCGTCATCCGCTCCACATAGGCTCACGCCCTCGGGATTCCCGAGGGCGTGAGTTTTCTCATATCGGTTGGACGCCGCGGTTTCAGTGTGCCTTGGCCCACATATATCTAGGGACGGGGGCCTCCTACTCACCGCGCGCCTGGGTTTTCAGCTGTTCGAGGAACATGCGAGCCACCGTAAACTCCAACGGTTCCCTCATCGGGTCGGAGTACGTCTTCTCCCCCGCCCGGCGCGTCAGCTGTTCCCGTACGAGCGTGACAATGGCGTCTACGCCTCCTGATGAGACTTGCATCGGGTTTTTCGTGGTCTGCACGAGTTCCGGACTGATTCCCATGTCTGCAGCGATGCGACGGAAGAGCGCCTTGTCTTGTGCGATGTCGGCCCCACGGATGACTCGTGGGTGGATGCGCAGTGCGAGATCGACTGCCTCGTGTGTCTGCCAAACCTGAATGTGGCGCTCGGGGTCTGCGATGAGGCGCTCGTAGAAGTCCGGGATGAAACGTTGCCTGGTGAAGTTTGCCTTGATCCCTCGGCGTACCTGGTCATCCCACAGTTGGAGGTAATTGTTGGCTGCTGTATCGATGGTTTTTCCGCCGAGAAACAGTGCGTCCGCACCTGCCCCTGTGATGAGTGCGCCGTCGGCATGATACTCCTGCCTGTACGTGTCGATGGCTACCAAAATGGCCCCAGAGAGCACTTCCCAAGGTTCCACGGTGTCGAGGCGCTCGATGGTTTCCTTGAGCAGCGTCTCCAGCGCTTCCCCGCGTGGGGCGACGACGTGATGCTCGAAGCCGAGTGCGCGGGCCACCTCACTCGCCACCTTGGTCTCCTCCGCTGCCTGTTGCGAGGAGTCTTGACTGAACGTCACCGCGAGGACGTCGGTACGCAGTTGGGCGAGCACCGCGGCGATGAGGATCGAGTCGACGCCGCCGGAGAGCATGAGAGTGGGGCGCCCCGGCCAGCGCCCGAGCACCGCTGTGAGGCGTGCACGCAGGTAGTCGACGACAGCGTGTTTAGCTGGCGCATATTCGGTGATCTCGTATGTACCTGGCTCGATGCTGCGCTCGTCGGCGACGTATTCGCAGCCTTTATCCGTCACAGCCAATTTTCGTCCTTTCCTCAAGCGCTGCAATTCGCTGCTGCAGCTCTCGTATTTGTTTCCGTCGCGTTTTCATCACCACCGGTTCGGCGTGCGTATGGCGGTAGACCGCCACGTGCACCATCCAGGAGAATGCGCCCAGGATGACCCCGGCGGTAAGGATCAGGCCGAAGCGTTCAAAGGTGCCAATCTGTTCTAGCCCTGCGAGCGAGATGTTGAAAGACAGCACCCCAATGACAGCGAGGAAGACAGACAGAATCTCTATGCTCCGTAAGAGACTGTTGCGTGACTCTGCTTCAATCCTCTCCGACATCCGCTCTACTTCGGCGCCGACGTGCGCAAGCTCTGCATCTACACGTCCTTGAATGGAGTTTTGTACCTGCCGTTCGGTGGCAATCATCATCCGGTAGGAGACGAACTCCCCATGCAGCGCTGTGGCATCCGCGGGTAGGTTCTTAATGGCCATCTGCACAGAGTGAAGTGCCTCGGCGTAAAAGTCGTCCCGGGAACGAACCGTGCGTCCCGAGAACACGTCGGAGCGTGGTGCTGCTTCGATGGCTGCCATGCGGCGGTATCCCTCGGCACGCCGGTAGTGCGCGATGTAGTCGTTTGGCGAGTGATAGCGCAAGATTGCCTCAGAGAAGGCGAGTATTTGCTCCCCATACTCGGTGTCTGGATAGAGCCACAACCCGTGGAGCATGAGATGTTTGAGCTTCAGTGGCACTTGTTCCAGCTGAGAAACGGCATGCTCGTTCCCGTCGCTGGGTGGGGCTCCCACGGCGTCGAAGACGTGCTGCGGGTCAATCCTACGACCCGAGAGCAGCCTGGCGAAGGTGAGAAAAACCTGGTTGAGGTTAACGGTCACCGACAGGTTGTGGAAGCGCAGGGGCGCATCGTTCGCCATATCGAGTACGCGCCGGATGCCATCGTGGTCGAAGTTGAAGCGATGGAGTTGCAGCTCGATAAGGATGAGCGCGAACTCTGCAGTGCGAGACTGCCTTGCCCATTCCGGCAACAGCCGAAGCCATTCCTCGTTGTGCTCACCGAGGCAGCGCTCACGTGCCTTCCATGTTGCGTCGGTCACGGCGTTGAACATCGCTTCAAACGCATCGATTTCACGGTAGACGGTCTCACCGAACACCGCGTCTGCAAGTACGCAGACCTGCTGTTTCCAATCGGCATCTGCCACGTCTGGGTCAAAGAGCGCTGCGAAGAGCCGGTCAGGGTTCTCGCCACCTATCCATACCCGCTGCGCCTCTTCCACGAGCGGAAAACGATCGAGCACGTGCTGTCTCCTTTTAAAATCCTGGCAGTCAGATGTGTACGCTTGACGCCATGATAGACGCGAGCCGCACTTTCGAACCAGCTGAATTGCTGGGCACTGTGCTGCCCGCTTCAGTCCCGGAACTGCGTCTGCTTGCGGTCATGACACTTTCCGGCGCTGCCTCTCTCGATGGCACCTCCCGCTCCCTTGGCAACGCCATCGATGCCGCGCTGCTCAACCTGCTGCGTGTGTGGTCCGACGCTGTCTTAGTCGGTGGAGGCACCGCGCGGGCGGAAAACTACTTCGGAGTCAAGTGCACCGACGAGGACAAGGCCGAACGTCGGTCCCGCGGGCAGGCGGAGGTCCCACCGCTTGCGATCATCACCGAAAGCTTCGAGTTTGACGTGGACACACAGTTGTTTTACGACACGGAGGTGCCTCCGCTTTTCCTCGCTCCGGAGCACCACGTCAACGATCCGGAGCTCGCCGAGCGTCGAGAAGCACTCCTGCACGCGGGCGGCCGCATTCTGTCCACTGGCGATGGCACTGCACGCTCAATTATCGATGCCCTGCACGCCCAGGGCTTTAACCGCATCGTTTGCGAGGGCGGACCTGGACTCTACGACATGCTCCTGACTGCTGGGCTCGGTGACATTTTGCACCTGACCATCGACCCTACGTTGCAAGGCAAGGTAGAAAAGCCCCTCTTCGGCGGAGGTGGAGACTATGCCACCCCGCTCGAGCTCGAAGACGTGCGGGTGAGCGAGGACTCGACGATGTTCGTGCGCTACCGTCTGTGGGGCACTGCTGCTTCCCACGAGGGGTAACTGCATTCGGTACTGTTATGCAAGTGACGAACGCACAAGACACTCCCCCCGCCTGGGCGCAGCGCCTGAACAACATCTGGACCGCTCCTGCCCCACAGAATGGCTCGCACACCACAGCGGCAACGCGTCGTCGAGCGCGTCCCCGTCTACAACGAGGTGTATCACCACGTCGATCCGCACTATCTTTACAATCCTGGAGCTACGCTACTGCTCTCACCTTTGGGCCTGTTTGACGACGCCTCGCTGATCCGTCCACTCTTTGTTTTAGTAAACACCGCCGCCATTCTTGCGGCACTTGGAATCCTCACGAAGCTCAGTAGAAAACCGCTGAGCCACCCGCTGCTACCTATCAGCATCGTGCTCAGTTTCTGCACCGAGTCAGTTGTGAACACACTCGTCTTTTCGAACATCAATGGTGTATTGCTGCTCCTCTTTACCGTATTCCTCTATAGCTATACTCACAGGCGCTTTGTGTTAGCCGGCGTCTGCCTAGGCCTCGCCATACTGGTCAAGCCGATGTTTGCCCCCTTGGTGGTGTTGCCACTCATGCAACTCCGCTGGCGTTGCGTCGTACCGAGTGTCCTAGTTCCCGTGCTCTTCAACGTTGTCGCATGGCCAATGACACCGGGCGCCCGCGATTACATCGATGTCGTCATCCCCTACCTAAAGATCACCCGCGACTATGCCAATTCATCGCTTGCCGGCTTCACGACTTACTTTGGACTTCCAGCGCAGTTCTACGACGCACTATTCGTCTTTTTCGGCATCACTGTCGCTATAGCGGTCCTAGGGCTTGCCCGCTGGCGCTGGTCAGACGAGCTCCTATGGCTCACGTTTAGCTCCACGGTGTTACTCGCGGGTGTATGTTTGCTCTCGTCCCTCGGCCAGGCTTACTACTCGATGATGCTCTTCCCGGCGGCTTTCACTGTACTTTCAGCACGAAGCCCAATGCACACCAGCGGCCCCTGGATCGGACTATTTTTCTGCCTTGCACCGTTACAATGGACGACACTTCGAAACCCTCTCATCGGGAACTGGATTACTACATTCCTCCCCACATTGGGTTGGGCTGTGTTCATCGTATCGACGGCCACCTGGGTACTCACAACAGTGTTCACAACAAAGAAAGGCGAAAGAGACCCTCATGACAGAGAATCGTTTTCAGCAGATGACGGAAGCAGAGTGGAAAGCTCACCTCGCCCCTGAGGAATTCCGTGTACTTCGGCAAGCCGGCACCGAAGCACCTGGAGTTGGTGAGTACACCGACCATTTCGAAGAAGGCATCTACGTGTGCCGTGCATGCGGCGCAGAGTTGTTCCGCTCTACAACGAAGTTCGACGCCCACTGCGGGTGGCCAGCGTTCTACGCTCCTGATAGCGAAGCCGCCGTCATCAAGCGAGCCGATTACTCTCTCGGAATGGTAAGAACTGAGGTGCTTTGCGCTCAATGCCATTCCCACCTGGGGCATGTATTCGAGGGTGAGGGTTTCAACACACCAACCGATCAGAGATACTGCATCAATTCAATTTCTCTGAAGTTTGATGCCCCAAGAAAGGACGATTAAAGAACTCCCCCAGCGCCGAGATGCGCTGAGGGAGTTTTTGATTTCGCAATGCCAGCTACGGCAGAACCTTTATGACGTCAGCAATGCTTGCGACGCGGCGACCGGTCTGGAACGGGATTTCTTCTCGGACGTGAAGGCGCGCTTCTGTGTAGCGCATCGTCTTCATAAGTGACTCAATACGCTCCAGCGTGTCCGCCTCGAACGAAAGCATCCACTCATAGTCGCCAAGGACAAAGGCCTCGACGGTGTTGGCACGAACGTCTGCATAGTCGCGTGCTGCCATGCCATGCTCCATTAGGATCTTGCGACGCTTCTCAGGCTCCATTACGTACCAGTCGTATGAACGAACGAATGGGTACACCGTAATCCAGTCCTTCGGATCCTCCCCCATGATGAAGCTCGGAAGATGCGACTTGTTGAACTCCGCAGGGCGGTGAATTCCATTACCGAGCCACGAAACCTCCAACAGCTGACCGAACGCGGTGTCACGGCGGAATCGCGCGAGTGCATCCTGGATGTACTCGAATTCCTCCGCATGCCACCAGATCATGAAGTCCGCGTCAGCCCGAATACCAGTGTTGTCATAGATACCACGTACGACAACTTTCCCTTCCTCTTTGAGCTGCTCAAAGAACTTTTCCGCTTCTGCGATAACTTCGTCGCGCTCGGTACCAAGTGCACCTGGGATCGCACGAAATACCGCGTACTGCAGGTAGCGCTGGGTTGCGTTCAGCTTTTCGTAGTCAAGCTTCGCCATTTAAACTCTCCTTCTGAGATTCACGGAAACACGTTGGATGCCAAGGCGACCAACCGTCGCTATAAAAACATACATCAAACGAAAGTACTAGTTCAGTGTACACTTCGCTGCAAACGCTGAATCTTGCCAACCAATATACGGCGCGCCTCGCCCCCTCAAAGCCGCATCCTCATTAGCTTGGTTGGCGTGATGAACTCGGATACCACCTCCCCAAGCGAGAGCGCGTCGACTCCTGCGGAGTTCACCGCAGCGGTCGAATCGATGCATAAGGCTCAAGTGCGCCCAGAAATCTCCATCGGTACCATTCGGCCTCCTCAGCGGCCTGCACCGTTTAGCCACGCCGTTGGGCTTGAGGTTATCCAGACCAAGCCAGACCAAGGTGACGCGTTCGGTCGCCTCATCCTGCTTCATTCCCCCGACGCCGAAGAGGCCTGGGAGGGTTCAATGCGACTAGTCGCCTATATCCAGGCAGATATGGACGATGCTGTCGCGGCGGATCCACTTCTCCCCGATGTGGCATGGCAGTGGCTTAACGAGTCGCTCGATGGCAATGGGGCCGGGTTTACCAACCTTGGAGGTACGGTAACCTCCACAGCTTCCGTCCGCTACGGGGAGATTGGCGGCCCTCCGCGGGCGTACCAATTGGAGATGCGCGCATCTTGGACAGCTGAAGGAATTGATCTGTCATCACATGTGGAAGCGTTTGCAAATGTCCTCAGTTTAGTGGCGGGTCTGCCACCCGAAGGTGTGCGAACCATTTCGTAGCATTAGTATGTGTACGCATGGAAGTGAATTTGTCCTACACCTTTGTCGATCATCCATCGCAGTTTGCCGAGGTAGCTGATCGATTAGCCGAAGGACTTGGTCCTTTTTGTATCGATACCGAACGAGCCGGCGCGTACCGCTACGATGACCGAGCATTCCTCGTACAGATCTACCGCAAAGACGCGGGAACGTTCCTCATTGCCCCTGAGCACTATCGAGACGAGTTCGAACAGTACTTTGCACCAGTCTGCAATGATCAGGAGTGGGTAATACACGCGGCGAGAGAGGATCTACCGTGTCTCGCGCAATTAGGATTACGCCCGTCCACTATTTTCGATACCGAACTTGCAGCACGATTTGCAGGCTACCCAGCAACCAAACTTGGCGTGTTGGTAAAGGAGTTTTGCCAAGTCTCACTTCCCAAGCAGCACGGCGATGCCGATTGGTCACAGACACCACTGACCGACTCAATGCTCGAGTACGCAGCGCAGGACGTTGTTTACCTGCCCCACCTTGAACAGGCCTTAGTACACCTCCTCGATATGCAAGGCAAACTTGAATACGCGAATCAAGAATTTGCTCATTTGGTAGCTACGCGTTCAAACCCGGGGGTAAAGAAACATTCTTGGCTCGATATACCCCAGGTTTCGGACAAATTGTCGGATCTCGAGCTCACTTTGACGAAGTGGCTTTGGGATGCTCGCGATTGTTTTGCCTACGACCAAGACATAGCTCCGGGATTAGTACTTCCGAACAAGATGCTGGTACCACTGGCTCAGTCCCGCCCAACGACCGTTGACGAATTGCTGGCGTTTGACGGTGCAACCCATGCGCTCACCACCTATCCATACTTCTGGCTCGAGACAATCCATGATGCGCTGTTATCCCCATTTGAAACCGCACTGAGGGAACAACTTCGCTTACCTACTAGGAAAAGCATTTGGGAGTGGACAAGGCACAACAAAGTGGCGCTACGTACGCGACAAAACATAAACAATCGGGTCGCCGAAATCGCCGAGACTCTTAAGATCCGCAAAGAGCTGATTTTGACGAACAAGGTCCTCGAACGGACCATATGGACCGCCTTCCACGAACGTCTAGATTGGCCAATGGAATACACCCGTCCCCTGCTCAAGCAGATGGGACTGCGCGAATGGCAAATAGACTTCCTAGCACCTATTTTCGTGGCGGAACAGCCGGAACCTCGCCGCTAGGCAGCGAGTGCCTTATTGATCGCGGTCCTCAAGGCCGCGTACCCACTCGCGAATCTTTTTCGTCGCAGCTGACTCGTCCATACCGAATTCTTCAAAGATCTGTTCCCGGGAAGCGTGCTCTGGGAACACCTGAGGAAATGCAATATGCCGCAGCGGTGTGTCGATTTCAGCGTAGGACAACGCTTCTGCAATTGCTGAACCAACGCCTCCATGCACGATCCCGTCTTCATACACCACGACAAGGTCGGACCCAACCGCAAGCTCGAGAATATCAGGGGAAACAGGCACAACCCAACGAGGATCTACCAGGGTAACTCGAACATTGTCCGATTCCAATCGTTCAGCGACCCGTAGTGCCGAATCCGCAAAAACTCCCACTGCAACAATCAACACATCAACTGTCTGGTCACTTTCATCATTCTGCGCAGTCGATGATGGCTCTCGAAGAATATCGACGCCTCCTGGAAGCCGCTTAATAGCTGCTCGGTTCTCGCCGACGTTCCCCTTAGGGAAGCGGACGACAGTTGGCCCGTCCTTAACAGTCAGAGCTTCCCTAAACAGTTCCCTTAGCTGCTGCGGATCCCGAGGCGCCGCGACACGAATATTTGGGACGATTGACGTCAGCGCCATATCCCACACGCCGTTGTGGCTTGCGCCGTCCGTACCAGTGACGCCCGCTCTATCGAGCACTACAGTCAACGGCTGCTTGATAAGTGCTGCGTCCATCAGGAGCTGATCGAAAGCTCGGTTCAAAAATGTGGAGTAGACCGCGACAACGGGGTGCAGTCCCCCGAGAGCAAGCCCGCTGGCAGAGGCAATCGCATGCTGCTCCGCAATACCGACATCAAAAAATCTATCAGGGAATTCCTCTGCGAACGGTGCAAGGCCTGTCGGCCCAGCCATAGCGGCCGTGATTGCGACAATGTCACGTCGAGTCCTAGCGGCGTCGAGAAGTTCCTCGGTGAAAATTGATGTCCACCCTGGCTTGGACTTCTTCAGAGTTTCTCCTGTAACAGGGTCAATCGCACCAGTGGAGTGCATTTGGTCGGCGATGTTGTTAACTGCGGGGGCGAAGCCGTGGCCTTTCTCAGTCACAACGTGCACAATCAAGGGCCCCTCGTAGGTCTTCGCGTACTCGAAAGCGCTTAGCAACGCCGTGAGGTCGTGACCTTCTACTGGCCCAACGTACTTCATCCCCAGCTCCGGGAACATCTCTGTTGGGATAACCTGGGCCTTCACTCCTTCTTTCAGCGCATGAAGCGCTTCAAACGTCCGTTCTCCGACCCAACCCATCGACTTGAGGGTCTTCTTACCGGATTCCATTACGTCGTCGTAGCCGGGTTTCATGCGCAAAGCTGCGAGCTGATCACGAAGGCGAGTCAGGTTGTTCGCAAAACCACCAATAGTTGGCGAATACGAGCGACCATTGTCATTTACGACTATGACTACGTTGCGTTCTGCGGCTGCAATGTTGTTCAGCGCTTCCCAGCACATCCCACCTGTCAGTGCACCGTCACCGACGACGGCGACAACATTTTCGTCGCCCTTGCCCTGAATGTACTTGGCTTTCGCTAAGCCATCTGCAATTGAAAGCGAAGCACTCGCGTGCGATGACTCAGTCCAATCATGTTCCGACTCCGAGCGCGAGGTATAGCCAGAAAGACCGTCTTTCTGACGCAAGGAATCAAACTGACCAGCACGCCCGGTCAGAATTTTATGCACGTACGACTGGTGAGAGGTATCAAAAACGACCGGTTCCGTTGGCGAGTCGAATACGTAATGCAGTGCAATTGTCAACTCGACAACGCCGAGGTTCGGCCCCAGGTGACCTCCCGTTGCTGACACCTTCTCAATTAAAAACTGGCGTACTTCATCAGCGAGATCTGATAATTCCCCAGGCGCCAACGACTTCAAATCCGCTGGCGAATTGAGTTTACCTATCAGTCCCACGGTCCTCTACTTCTCCTTTAGAACAAGCAATAGTTGACGCTAGTTTACACCTTGCGGGGCGCACGCCCCATTCCTAATGAGGACGCAGAGGCTCCAGGCATGCAAGCGTTTCAAAGTGATGCGTTCCTGGAAATGCATCGATGACTTTTATCTCAGTTACGTGATATCCGCATGCTCCCCAACTTGCTAAATCTCTAGCAAATGTTGCCGGATCGCACCCAATGTGAATCACTCGCTGCGGACTCGCCGCTGCGATATCATGAATCACTTTGTCTCCAGCACCAGTTCGAGGAGGGTCGAGCACAACCAGGCCCGCGGGGGGCAAGGATCGAATTCCTGTTTCTACCCGGGAGTTGACTTTGTTGACGTCGAGGCTTGCAAGTGCAGGCTGAGAATGCGCCATCGCGGACTTCGAATAGTCGACGGTTGCAACCGGACCACCACCGAGTGCCGCGGACATGGATGGAACAAAGAGCCCTACTCCGCCATAGAGGTCCCAACCGGAATTGTTCTGATAAGGCCTCCCCGCAAGGGACCACTCACGCACCAGATCTGCATATGCCGACGGTGCACTACGGTGCGCCTGCCAAAACGCAGTCGCCGGAAACTCAAACCTATCGTTTCCGACCATTTCTACGATGTTGCCGGAGCCTTCAACCGTACGGTCTATTCGTTCCACGCGCCGTCCGCGTTGGACTTTGCTCGTTTCAACGACATGCCGGTTCCCGAGAGAATCGATGACGACGACTATCTCAGACCCAGGAGTAAATCGTCGTGCCCCATCGCCAACAATCCCGTCAAACAGTTCCGGCATCGCCTGAGTACAACGCTCGGCGACGACGTCATTGGAACGTGCTTTCCTGAAACCGGCACGCCCCTGCGCATCAGTGCCGAGTCGGATACGCGTCCGCCATCCGGTCGTAGGCGCTAAAGCCTGAACCGAAATGGCGGTGAGATCAATGCCATCAAGCACACCAGATGGACGTGCCATTTTTTCAAGCTGTCCAACAAGTACCTCTGTTTTGGCGGCCCGCTGCAGAGATTCACTCATATGCGCAAAGTCGCAGCAGCCCGCACCTGCCGCAGCAGCAGGACATCCTACCTTCACTCGATCTGGTGAAGTTTGTTGTATCTCGAGCAGTTCACCGCGAGCCCACCGCTTTTTCACTTTCAGCAGTTTGACGGTCGCTGTTTCTCCAGGTAGAGCGCCTTGCACGAAGACAACTCGTCCGTCATTGGCAAGGGCAATAGCCTCACCGCCGTGAGCAAAGGCGTGGAATGTGACTTGAATGCTGTCGCCTGGTGTCAGCGATGGTTGGGCACTCATTAATTATTCTTATTCGCTTCGTTGTTTTGTGCGATGATCTGTTTCAGCGCGTCACTCAGGGCGTTCGGGTTTCCAGCCTGTGGGCTCTGCTGCTGCGACTCCTGCGCAGCCCGCTCCTGTACAGCCTGCTGCACCTGCCGAGCCAACTGCGCAGGCAGGACGACTGGCAAAGAGTTACCCGCCAAAATTGGGTCCGGACCGCGGTAAACAAAGCTGCGTGCTACGACTTCCCGCCCGAGCTCAGCAAGCTGTTCTTCCATTCCCGCCGGAGCGGCCAACGTGACACGGTACAGCCATCGAGGCGCCTCAACACCGATGATGCGGATCACACCGTTAGCGCCAGTACCAACGATTTCGGTTCCCCAGGGGCCCTCTTCAAACTCGACAGGCATGTCCTCGTTCTTCATGCCCTCGGCAATTTCTTCTGCCGATTCGGCCCACAGGCCGCCGTTACGCGGTGCAGCGAAAGCAACCGGAGTGATGCGACCGTACCTGGTAACGATGTGCACCATCTTCGGGCCGTTCTCGCCCATTTCAACCTGCACCTGCGAATCCTTTGGCAGCGGAATCTGAATTGATCCGAGGTTGAGGTTCACCTGGGAGAAGTCAGAAAAATCGAACTCCTCAATGTCGACGTTGTCGCCGTCGAACGGACCGGTAGATCCACTGATTGGATCATAATCGGCAAGAGTACCAGTGGCTGATGGAGTCTGGGATGGATCAGTATCCGCTGCAATCCCCGTGTCCTGAGACTTTGGTGCTGTGACCTCTAGATCGTCGTTGGTCTCTGCCTCCGTCTGAGCGGGGGCAGCGTCTTCCTTCTGCTGGTCTTTCTTCTTTTTACCAAATGGCCACCATGCCATGGGTGATCACCTTTCGAGTGAAGTTGTGTATTTCAAAAAAGTTTCTTCGGGTGAGAATTACTCTAGTACGGGCCCAATGTGGCCTCAGGCGAGCCCCGTTGATCCGTATCCTTGGGCACCACGCTGGGTATCGTCAAGCTCGGAAACTTCGACGAAGTCAACCAACTCGACTTTTTGCACCACTAGTTGAGCAATCCGCATTCCTCGTTCAACTGTAAACGAACATTCACGGTCGGTATTAAGAAGGCAAATCTTCAACTCCCCTCGATACTGGGCATCAATGGTGCCTGGCGTGTTCACAATAGAAATCCCGTGTTTGGCAGCGAGTCCCGAACGAGGATGAATGAGCCCGACAGTTCCCATGGGCAACGCGACAGCAATTCCGGTGCCGATGAGCGCCCGTTCGCCGGGAGCCAATGTCCGTGTTTCCGAGGAGTAAAGGTCCGCCCCGGCGTCACCTTCATGCGCTCGTTTAGGAAGCGGCATGTCTGGATCAAGACGTTTTACTGAAATTGGTTCAAGAGAGGTCACTTCATACACCTTACGGGATTCCATTGCGTGTGCATTCTTAAGATAATTTCGCCTAGTGTTATTGGGTAACGTATTCGGGAGTACATCGAATTGACGAGTTGATGAGGGTATGAATAGCAACCAAAACGCACCGGCATCCAGTGGTTCCAAAGTCTTATATACGGAGCGTCAATGGGTGCCTTGGTACTGGTGGATCATCGGTGCAGCATTAACGCTGCTCATCGGGGCACAACTTACGCTCAACCGCAATATTTGGTGGTTTATTATCCCCGTGCTCGTTATCGGGAGTTTAGTTTTTTGGTTCTTGACATGGCTTTCGAAAACTACAATTGCGGTCGAGCAAGACAGCGACGGCACTCGTTGGCTCGTCGTTGACGACGCCAACTTACCCAACACCGTTGTCAGCAGATCTATGGTTGTCCCTGCATCAGCGAAGCGAAATGCTCTCGGACGACAGTTAGACCCAGCTGCTTTCTTGGTATCGCATGGTTGGGTGAAAGAACATATTCTGCTTGTCTTGGACGATCCTCAGGACCCAACCCCCTACTGGCTAATTGCTGCGAAAGAACCGGAGAAAATCCTCGGAATGTTTTTGCCTGAGCAGCGGACCGCCTAGGGATCGCGCGACTGCGTTGCTCGCTACTACTCGCAGTCGAGGCAAATCTTCTGGCCGTCTTCGGTTTCGTAAGCCAGCCGATTCTTTTTCTGAACCAAATAGCAAGACGCACAAGTGAATTCGTTATCTTGGCGAGGCTTTACCTCAACGTTCAGTTCCTCACCAGACAGATCTTGAAGTGGCGGTTCAAACGGTTCAACGATTTCACCGTCATCATCCATGCTGCTGCCCGCAACCTCCGCAGCCTTCAAGCCCTCGAGGGAGTCAGTCTCAAGCTCGTCTTCTGCGCGCTTACGCGGTGCATCGTAATCGGTCGCCATGGTGGTGGTGCCTCCAGGAGTAGTCAAGTTCAGCAATGCCTAGGCCCGTTGAGGAGATACGCTTCCTATAGATGAGCCTCAGCCTTTTTATTGGTTTGGAGCCGAATAATAAAGCACACAAAGCTATATGTCATATTACAAGGTCAGCAGGCCAATACCCACGGGTTCCCTACACATCAAAGGCTTTATAGCTAATTAAAGTACAGCGACGTCAACCCGCTCGTTCTAGGTACCGCGCTCCTAAATATTTTCCTACATGCGCAATGAGCACACCTTTTGTATGCTCAATGTTATGACTACAACAAGTGGAATTGATGGTGCCCAAGAGCACTATGGTATGGGCGTCGATGTCGGCGGTTCTGGAATCAAGGGCGCCATCGTCAACCTCAAAACCGGAGAATTCGTCGGCGACAGGATCAAGATCGCAACTCCTCAGCCAGCTACACCTGAAGCTGTTGCATCAACAGTCGCAGAGATCGTCCGTCTCCACGAATGGGACGGCCCTGTGGGAGTAACGCTGCCGTCGGTGATTCAGCATCAGATCGCAAAGAGCGCAGCTAACATCGACCCGTCGTGGATCGACACCGATGTGCATGAGCTCTTTGAGCAGCATCTCCCTGAGCGCTCTGTCACTGTATTAAACGACGCCGACGCCGCGGGGCTTGCTGAAGTTGCCTTTGGCAATGAACGAGCCCGAAACGGTTCTGTCATATTCCTCACGTTTGGCACTGGTATTGGTTCAGCGTTCCTGGTTAATGGGCACCTCTTCCCTAACACAGAAATTGGCCATTTAATCGTCAATAGGAAGGAAGCAGAGCACGTCGCCTCCTCAGCTGTAAAGCAGAGGGAAGACCTGAGCTTCAAGAAGTGGGCGAAGCGAGTTGATAAGGTGCTGCACGAATACGCGCGACTGTTTAATCCAGAGTGTTTCGTCGTCGGTGGTGGCATCTCGCGGAAATCTGACAAATGGGTCCCTCTATTGACTGTCGACACTCCTGTCGTCGTGGCCACTCTTCGCAACCGAGCAGGCATTGTCGGAGCAGCGATGGCGGCCAATGAGCACCTCGCACCGTAACTAGCGAGACTCGGCGTCTAACACAAAGCAGCTTGACAATGCTGTTAAGATAGGCGTTCTGAAAAATCAGCACAGTTTGCGTACGCTAGGAAGGCAGACCGGCGTTTGCTGGTCTGCCTTCACCAGAGTGACTTTCTTTCCATCCATTGTTGGAGGAAGTCTCGGTGTCCGCAAAAGCATCAATCAGTTCACAAAGGCGAAAGGGCGTACGTGGTAGCCAGCGAAGCTTCAGGCAAAAACTCCGTCAACGATGCGGCAGAGAGCACTTCCGGCGGCGTAACCGACGGCACAACGACCGCCAAGAAAGCCACCAAAAAAGCAGCCAAGAAAACCGCCAAAAAGGCTGCCAAAAAGACCGCCAAGAAGACTGCGAAGAAAACAGCACGCAAAACCGCGAAAAAGGCGTCAAAGGTAGCTAAGAAAGCGAAGAAGACAGTAAAGAAAACCGCCGCAAAGAAGGCTGCTTCACCCGCAACTGATGAGGTCACCAGCGACGACTCCGCGCTGGAAGAAACGGACGAATCGCTCGACGATTCTGACCAGGAGCAGGACTTCGACCCGCTGACGGCTGAAGAAGATGACGAAGAATTTGACGAGCATCTTGGTGATGACGACGAGGAAAAAGAAGACGAGGAAGACGACGGATCTTCTGTCTGGGATATCGAGGAATCTGCTGCACTTCGCCAAGCCCGCAAGGACGCTCAGCTCACCGCATCTGCGGACTCTGTCCGTGCGTATTTGAAGCAAATAGGTAAGGTTGCTCTGCTCGATGCTGAGCAGGAGGTTTCTCTCGCGAAGCGCATTGAAGCTGGTCTCTACGCGCAACACCGACTCGACGAGATGGCCCGTGCAGCTGAGGAGGGAGACAAGGAAGCACGCCTTACCCCTGCGGTTAAGCGCGACTTCCGCGCCGTCGCCCGAGACGGTCGCAAGGCGAAGAACCATCTGCTCGAAGCTAACCTTCGACTCGTGGTTTCGCTGGCAAAGCGCTACACCGGTCGCGGTATGGCCTTCTTGGACCTCATCCAGGAGGGCAACCTCGGTCTCATCCGTGCAGTTGAAAAGTTCGACTATTCCAAGGGCTACAAGTTTTCCACCTATGCAACGTGGTGGATCCGCCAGGCAATTACACGTGCCATGGCAGACCAGGCTCGAACCATTCGCATCCCGGTGCACATGGTCGAGGTCATCAACAAGCTTGGCCGTATCCAGCGTGAGCTTCTACAAGATCTTGGACGCGAACCTACACCGCTTGAACTCGCAAAAGAGATGGACATCACCGAGGAGAAGGTGTTGGAGATCCAGCAGTACGCCCGTGAGCCGATCTCATTGGATCAGACGATCGGCGATGAAGGCGACAGCCAACTCGGTGATTTCATCGAAGACTCCGAAGCCGTTGTGGCAGTCGACGCTGTTTCCTTTACGCTTCTTCAGGACCAACTTCAGGATGTCCTCCACACACTTTCCGAGCGTGAGGCCGGCGTCGTGCGGCTCCGCTTCGGCTTGACCGATGGCATGCCTCGCACGCTAGATGAAATCGGCCAGGTGTACGGTGTGACACGCGAACGCATCCGGCAGATCGAGTCCAAGACGATGTCGAAGCTTCGCCACCCGTCGCGTTCACAGGTGCTGCGCGATTACCTCGATTAAATGCGTTTCTACGTAGTAAGCAATAACCGGTAGGAGGTCCACTCTCCTACCGGTTTCGTGTATTACCAATCTCGTAAGTACGCAATACGCGCCCGCAGCTGTTCCGCATTGCACAGCGCGGTCGGCGGACCACCACACGCTTTACGCGCTTCCGTATGGATCGCACCATGCGGGCGACCCGTCTTTCCAGCGACGATTGAAACGCGAGCGTTGAGTTCCTTTCTCAACTGGGGAATCTCATCAGCCGCCACTGATGCCTCCTCGCTGCTACCCGGCGCGGAGGTTTGCTTGGACGGCTGAGTGGGAGCCAAGTGCTCTCCTAGTACTTCAGCACGCTCGCGTGCTTGGCGCTCGGCAGCCTTTCGCGCTTTTTCTTCTGCTTCTCGGGCATCTAGTTGGTCGCTTTGGCGTTTGCGGAGCAGAGTCTTGACCTGTTCTTCGTCAAGCAGCCCTGGAAGGCCTAGGAAGTCTTGTTCCTCTGCGGATCCTGCGACGGTGGGTGTGCCGTAGGTGGAGCCGTCGAAAATTAAAGAGTCTAGCTCGGCTGATGCGCCGATGGCTTCGTACGAAGGGTTGTCGTCTGGTTCGTTTTGAACTTGGTTTGCTTGGGCTAGTAGTTCGTCGGACCACCCTGATTCTCGGTGTGGTTTGCCCAAAACGTGGTCGCGTGACACCTCCATTTCTTCCGCGAGGCGGAGCAGAACCGGGACCGACGGGAGAAAAACGGAGGCGGATTCGCCTGGCATGCGTGAGCGTACGAATCGTCCGATTGCCTGCGCGAAAAACAGTGGTGTCGATGCTGATGTTGCATATACTCCGACAGCGAGGCGAGGAACGTCGACTCCCTCAGAGACCATTCTGACTGCGACCATCCATTCGTCGGTGGACGCGGAGAATTCGTCGATGCGGTCGGATGCCCCGGCTTCGTCTGAGAGCACGACCGTAACGGGCGTGCTCGAAATGCTGGAGAGGATCTTGGCGTAGGCGCGTGCTGTCGTCTTGTTCGTAGCGATGACGAGGCCTCCGGCATCCGGCATATTCGTACGAAGTTTTTTCAGCCTTGTATGTGCCGCCTGGAGGACTGCCTTGATCCAGTCCCCTTTCGGATCTAGGGCAGTTTTCCAGGCACGCGCGGTCTGCTCGGCATTCAGTGGCTCACCAAGCCTTGCGGAATACTCTTCCCCGGCGGAGTCTTTCCACTGTGCCTCGCCGGAATATGCCAGGAATACAACTGGGCGGACGACGCCATCGGCCAAGGCGTGGGAGTACCCATAGGTGTAGTCCGCTTGTGAAACGAGGTGCCCATCGCCGTCTTCGACGTATCGGACGAACGGAATCTGGGAATCATCAGAGCGAAACGGCGTACCTGTCAACGCTAAGCGGTGTTCGACATCGTTGTAAGCCTCGTAGACTCCATCCCCCCAACTTTTGGCGTCACCAGCATGGTGAATCTCATCAAGAATCACCAAACTGCGCTTCGCAGTGGCCACCGCATGATGCTTGAACGGGTGCATACCGATTTGCGCATACGTCACGACAATGCCGTCATAGGCAGGGTTTACCGCAGATGAGTTTGTGAAGTTTGGGTCTAGCGAAAGGCCGAACCTCGCTGCTGATTGGGACCACTGGTGTTTTAGGTGTTCTGTTGGTACGACGACGATGATGCGCTGCACTGCCTTCGATGCGTGCAGTTTGCTGGCTAGTGTCAGTGCAAACGTCGTCTTACCCGCACCAGGAGTTGCTACAGCGAGAAAGTCTCGAGGTTTGGTGCGCATAAACGAATCGAGGGCCTCTTGCTGCCATGCGCGCAGCTGAGGCCCGGCCGACGTACCTGGAGCCGTCACTTCCGACGCAACCCCTTATAGATGCGTTCGCAGTCAGGACATACTGGCGACCCAGGCTTCGCCTGCTTCTTCACCGGAAATGTCTTGCCACAGAGTGCGACTACGACTTTTCCAGAAATCGCAGAATCGAAAATCTGATCCTTCTTCACATAGTGGAAAAACTTGGGGGTTCCATCATCATTTGTTGACGATGTGTCTTCCCGAAGGTCTGTGCGCTCAAGAGTCTTCGTCGTCGTATTCACGACTCCCATCATGCCCCACTTTGGCAAAGTTTTTAAGCCGAGGCGCTAACCTGTGTATTTATGAACGAGAGAGAGGACGAGGCACAAGAGCACGTCTCGATTGATGCGGAAGTCGAAGTCCACGACGATAAGCATTTCCTTTTTCGTCATTTCCGCTCAAAACGACACCGTGCACTCATTACGGATGCGAAGCAGACGCCGGAGCAAAACCTGCAGAGCCGAGAGGCTCAATACCTTTGGTTGCAGGCGCTTCGAATCCCATTCATTTTGCTTTCGATCGCATCTGCGTGGTGGCTCGGAAACTGGTGGATTGCGACGTTGCTCTTTATTGTTTCCGTACCGCTCCCCTGGGTCGCAGTGATGTTGGGCAACGCGAAAGGAGAGTCGCGTGATCCGCGTGAAAAGAATGTCTACAAGCCTGCGCTGAGTCGTGCCTATGCCGCGTTGGAGGAGCAGTCGAGGCAACAACTATCCTCGAACCAGGCTTCAACAGATACGACGCCGACCGTTATCGATCACGAATCCCACTCGGAGTAGCAGCATGACAGATTTATCATCTACAGCATTTGGATTACACCCTGGACTTGCGCGGGAGCTCGGTGAACGATTGCGCGCGCTCCCCTACACCACATCTTCGATTGGAAGTTATCTTGGGCCAAATGCATACCAGGCTCTCTACCGGGGCGAGGTGGGAGCCGTCCTGCGTCGCTGCCATTCAGAAGACGTTATCGGATCGGCCATATCCACTTTGTTGTTGCGGCGCCCGACTTCCCAAAACGAGCTCGAGGCGTTATTTGGCTCGTCCCTTGCTGAGAAACTCATCAGCGCAGGTGTCTTTCACCAGACCAAAGAGCAACGCTACGAGGTTGCTTACGACATCCGGCCTCATTTGTTGTCTCAACAGCATCACCTCATAGTTGCAGATCTCGACGCCTCTACGTCTGCAATCGTTCCCGGCAAAGATCACGTACTTGGAGTCGGAGCGGCGTCGAAATCCCTGTTGCACGCGATCCCGCAGTCACCGACTGGAACGGTTTTGGACCTTGGAACCGGTTCAGGGGTGCTGTCGGTAGCACAATCTGGCCTTGCCGATCAGATCGTCGGTACTGACATTCATCATCGAGCGATCGAGTTGGCTCAGGCCACGCTCGAGATGAATGGCATCACTAGCGTTCAGCTCCGCGAAGGATCTTGGTTTGAGCCTGTCGCGGGCGAGCAGTTTGACAGGATCGTTGCCAACCCGCCGTTTGTAGTCGGCATTCCGGAGGTGGGGCATGTTTACCGCGACTCCGGCATGCCACTGGATGAAGCAAGTCGCCTCGTGGCAGAGCACGCACCTGAATATCTCGCAGAAGGTGGGATGCTGTGCATGCTGGGCTCATGGGCCCATATTGATGGTGAGGCGTGGCAGTCGCGAGTTGCGAGTTGGGTCCCTTCGCAAGGAGTCAGCGCATGGGTGCTTCAACGAGAAGTGGTTGACCCCGAGACCTACGTCGCCACGTGGCTGAAAGATGAATCAGTCGACCTCAGGACTGAAAGCGGCATAGCCCGCACACAACAGTGGCTCGATTACTTCCAAGCCGCGGGTGTTCACGCTATTGGTTTCGGTTGGATTTTCATGCAACACATCGGCGACCAGCCCTCCGAGATTACTGCGGAAGAATTAACACACCCGTTCACGGACCCGCTTGGGCCTGAGGTCGAAGAATACTATCTACGGCAGGCGTGGCTACGGCAAAAATCCGTCCAGGAACTCTTAGATAGTTCGTTCCTGGTCCGGCCCACAGTCGCGATCGAAGACATCGCTGTGCCAAATACTGAAGAGGGGCTGGGTTTCACGCGCGAAGAGCTGCGCATTACTCGAATGGATGGCCCACGATTCTCTCATTCATTGGATGAGGCGTTGAAAACCGTCCTTGCAGGATTGCATCCCGCCGGCTTGCCACTGCGTGACGTGGTGGGCATCCTAGCAGCATCTCGAGGTGTCGACGACCAGCAGGCCCTTGAAGAATTGGAAAACCAAACGGTTGCAGCTGTTGTGGATCTTATCCGCCACGGCATCGTGCTGCCGTCGGAAATTGCAGAGGTGGAGTAGGAATGAAGGCTGTATTGACAAGAGTTACGAGCGCGAGCGTCACCGTCGACGGTGAAGTCGTCGGAGCAATCGACTGCGAGGCGACTGGTGGAATTCTGGCCCTTGTCGGAGCAGGACGTAAGGATAGCGACGACGCTTGGGAAACGGTTGCTCGCAAAATCGCGGAACTGCGAATCCTGGAGGGCGAAAAGTCTGTAGTGGACGCACAAGCCCCTGTTTTGCTTGTGAGTCAGTTCACGTTGATGGGTCGCACGGCAAAAGGACGGAGGCCATCATGGAGTGACGCAGCCCCCGCAGATGAAGCAGCACCCATCATTGAAAAAATCGCAGCCTACCTCCGGGACCGGGGCATCACGGTCGCTGAAGGAAAGTTTGGTGCCCATATGAAGGTGCAGAGCATCAACGACGGCCCATTCACGGTGATTGTCGAGGCCTAGCACTCTTTTGATCATTGGGAACAAAAATGTGTCCAAGATCGTTGAGGGTGTAGAAGATTACCTGTTCCACTCGTCCAAGGAGGCAGTGCTCAATGACGTCGAAGAGTCAGACCTTAACAGCGGACAACGAAGAAAAAGTTGACCGCGGTAGTCGTCGCAATCAAACGAACGACAATCCATCGGCTGACCTTGTTCGCGTGTATCTCAATGGCATTGGCAAGACTGCCCTGCTCGATGCAGAAGAAGAGGTCGAACTAGCCCAGCAGATCGAAGTTGGACTCTATGCCCAGCAGCTTCTTGATGATCCAGACTGCAAGCTCACCCGAGCCCAGAAACGTGACTATAAAATTCTGGCGAAGCAAGGACGGAAAGCTCGCGCCCACCTCCTCGAGGCAAATCTTCGTCTGGTTGTGTCGTTGGCAAAGCGCTACACAGGACGCGGGATGCCACTGCTCGATCTGATCCAAGAGGGCAACCTCGGACTGATCCGCGCGATGGAGAAATTTGACTATGCCAAGGGCTTTAAATTCTCAACGTACGCGACGTGGTGGATTCGCCAGGCCATTACTCGCGGCATGGCAGACCAGTCTCGTACTATCCGTCTCCCTGTGCATCTTGTAGAACAAGTCAATAAACTCTCCCGAATTCGCCGCGAGATGTACCAGTCGTTTGGCCGCGAACCAACGAATGAGGAGTTGGCAGAGGAGTCTGGCATCGAAGAGGACAAGATTGAGCTCCTCCTGCGTCAATCCCGAGACCCCGTGAGTCTTGACATGCCGGTCGGAGCGGATGAAGAGGCCCCCCTGGGGGACTTCATTGAAGATGCAGAAGCTACAGACGCCGAAGACGCGGTGGTATCCGTGCTCCGTCACGATGACATCCAAGATGTCATCAACGGTTTGGAGCAGCGCGAGCAGGACGTCATCCGTATGCGCTATGGGCTGACCGACGGTGTTCCCCGCACATTGGACCAGATTGGGCGTAAATTCGGCTTGTCTCGTGAGCGCGTTCGCCAAATCGAACGAGAGGTCATGGCGAAGCTTCGCGTAGGTGACCGGGCAGAGCGCCTTAGGGATTACGCAATGTAACAACCGCGACGAAGCGTTCCGCAACTAATAGTTTTTTGGGTTACCATAGCAATCGTTAATAGGCGTCGATTCTTGGACTGCGTTGAATGTTGATGCAGCCTCAACGCTTCAGAGCGACTTTTAGGCAAGGGAGTTCCACGTGCGTGATCTCGTAGACACAACAGAAATGTATTTACGTACAGTTTACGAACTTGAGGAGGAAGGCATTGTGCCGCTCCGCGCACGAATCGCAGAGCGGCTCGAGCAGTCTGGCCCGACAGTTTCCCAGACCGTCGCCCGCATGGAGCGCGACGGCCTGATTGTTGTTGAAACAGATCGCTCGCTCTCCCTTACCGACGAGGGACGCGCCCGTGCGACTGCGGTGATGCGTAAGCACCGCCTCGCAGAGTGCCTTCTCACCAGCATCCTCAAGTTGGATATTGAACAAGTGCACGACGAAGCATGTCGCTGGGAACACGTGATGAGTGAAGCCGTGGAAAAGCGCGTATACGAGGTACTCAACCACCCTCAGGTATCTCCGTTTGGCAACCCCATCCCTGCGTTGGATGAAATTGGCGGTTCAAATGTTGCTAAGCCTGAGCTTGGCACTCGCGCAACGGACTTAGATCTCTCCGAGGGCCGCGAAGCTGTAGTGGTCCAAATCAGTGAGATTCTGCAGCTCGAAGCAGAGCGCTTGCCGGAGCTGGCAGGCCTAGGCGATATCGTCGGCCAAAAAGTCATAGTGAGCCTTCCGGATGATGGGGGGCTACAGCTATCACTTCCTGGCCAAAAAGATTTCGTCATTCCTGATGACCTCGCGCATGCCGTGCGCATTGAGCTTCAGTAGAGCCGATCTGCTGTTAGGAACCTGCAAGCATCTCTAGCTCCATCCAGACTGCTTCCCCGCCTTCTTCAACTGCGTGCAGGAGACCCTCATATTGACCGATCGCGAGTAACTGCAGGAGCACGTCGCTTAATGAGTGGTCCGGCATTTCTTGCAGCGCGCACTGTAGTGCGACCCCTGCCCAAGACCCGATCTCGCACCGCACAGCGATCACAGCCCACAACGCTAACGCGTTTGCCCGCACTGTCCCCACAGCATGGCGCGACAAGAATAGTAGTGGAGCAGCAAGTCGCTTTGGGTTCTGCATAATCGTGGGGATAAGTGTATCCCGCAGTAGAGCATGGGTGAGCAGAGCCGTCAAGCCTTCGAGCGCGATTCTCATTTCATTCGAGATTTCGCCGATTGGATTAGCATCGCGCTGGCCGATGAGGCAAGTCTCGGGCAAGCAAAGCAGAACCTCGATAATGCTTTCAATTTCTTCTTTCGCCAGTTTTGCCGGGTGTTCCTCCTCCCCAGCGTGGCTACCGCCCCACAAGTCTTTCAGTAGCTGCAACCCGTCTTTGCGTGTCTGTGCCTGGATTTGTTGCGCCAGTTGGACGGACTCCGAATCGACCGGCTCAAAATAGCTAAACGTGTCTTGTCTATCGAGTTCTGGGAGTATCCCCTGCTCAACGTATGGGCGCATCGATGGAGAGGAAATCACTGACGATACACAGCCACCAATGAGGGAGGACGCGCGATCGCATTCTTCGGCCGCATTCAATGGCGGTCCAAAAAGCAATGTATATGGGGTACCCTGCGCAATTTCGGAAACATGCCAGCACAGGTCGACTTTGAAACCGGTTTCTTCTTCGAGGAACTGCAAGCGATCAACTGCGTCTTTGACGAGCTCTGAGTTCGGAATACGGCTCACAATGACTGCAAGGTACGCGATGACGTCATCCCCCAGTAGGTATTGCGTCACGTCGGTCTTGAGGCTTTCTATGAATGCTTCAAGGCGCGTGAGGTCAACGCGAACTACAGGTCCAAGTTGAAGCCCACGTGTTCCTTCGCTGTCCGGAATGATGCCGAGCACCACGACCGATTCTTGAGGATAAAACCCTAGAACCCCGGGCAGGGCTGCGATGATATCTGATGGTCCAAAAAGTGATGAATTAGCTGCATTTATTTTCATACAGTTTAGACGTAGCCAACACAGCATCGGTTCCCGCTTTGCTAGAATTCCTTATTTTCAGCAGGAATATTTCTTCACCCCAGACGTTGTGGGTAAGTACAAAGTTAGATCCTTTCAAATTATCCTAGGAGCGGTCATGCCAACGAATAATCGCATGTATGAACTTGAGTACCCGTCTCCCTCGAGTCTTGGCGAATCTCCTGAGGGGCCAACGCTCGTCGTTGCGTTACAGGGTTACGCAGATGCGGGCCATGCGGTTGAAGGGGTATCGAATCATCTCAACGCGGCGTTGGAAACCCGCACTTTAGCCACCTTCAATAACGATGAACTCATTGACTACCGCTCTCGCAGGCCTGCTGTAACCCTGGCGAATCACACGGTGGCCGACGTCGAAGAGATCGGCATTGAGCTGCGTGTTGTCCGCGACACAAAGGATATGCCGTTTCTGCTGCTGAGCGGGCCAGAGCCTGATCTGCGTTGGGAGGCATTTAGCAAGTCTGTGGCTGACCTTGCAGTGCAGTTTGGAGTTCAGCAAACGCTGTGCCTCTACGCTGCCCCTGTTGCCGCTCCCCATACCCGCCCAGTAGTGGTTTCCACACACGGAAATGATGAGAGCTTGGTGAAAGACAAGTATCTCTTCGACGGAATTATTACTGTGCCCGGGGCTGCCTCCATCATGATCGAGCGAGAGCTAGATAAGCGAGGCGAAAAGGTCGCTGGTTTTACTGCGCATGTACCTCATTACATTGCAAACTCTCCTTACCCGATGGCGGCGTTCCAGCTCATGCAGGCGCTCGAGGATACAGCAAATCTTCAGTTGCCACTCCGCGCGCTCGAGCAAGAGATAACAAGTGTTCAGCGTCAATTAGCAGAGCAAACGGCTGCGTCAAAGGAGATCGCGCAAGTCGTCTCGGCTCTCGAACAGCATTACGACCGTGAAGTTGAGGAGTACCGCAGGAACAATCCCAACGCAAAGATGCCCGGTGAGGCACAGGTTCCTTCCGGCGATGAGATCAGCGAAGCCTTCGAGAACTATCTCACGGCGATCGAGGACCAGCAGAGTCGTCCGCTTGTCGACGGACAACGGGGACTGCCTTTTGGCGATGATCTCAGTCAGGCTTTGCAGGATTTTTACTATATTGACCCAGCTCAGCCAACCGATGAGGAAGACGAGTAGCGGCTTTTCGCGACGAACTCGGCTACGGTAGTTGGCGTGACTCTTTCGACGTATTTGGCAGACCTTGACGACGTTCCAGCAGACCTTTTTGAAGAGGCCGTCTGGGACTCTTTCACTGCGTGGACACAGAGTCGTGGAATCTCGCTTTATGAAGCTCAGGAAGAAGCTTCGCTTGCGTTGCTTGCTGGGGATAATGTGATCCTGGCGACGCCAACCGGTTCGGGAAAGTCGATGGTGGCAAACGCTGCGCACTTCATTGCCATGGCTCGAGGGCAGCGCTCGTTTTATACTGCCCCAATTAAGGCGCTTGTGAGCGAAAAGTTCTTTGCACTGTGTGAGATCTTCGGAGCAGAAAACGTAGGGATGATGACCGGTGATGCCACAGTGAACAGCGGCGCCCCTATTATCGCAGCCACCGCTGAAATCGTCGCGAATATTGCGCTGCGAGAAGGTGAGCACGCGAAGATTCAGCAGGTCATCATGGATGAGTTTCACTACTATTCGGAGCCGGACCGCGGATGGGCATGGCAGGTGCCGCTACTGGAACTCCCCCAGGCCCAGTTCCTTTTGATGTCTGCCACGCTTGGAGAAACTGCCTGGATAGAAAAGGATCTCACCGAGCGCACTGGCCGCCCAACCACGTATGTTGGTGGGTCGGAGCGTCCCGTGCCACTCGATTTCAGTTACGTGTTCTCCCCCGTCCATGAGACGATCGAAGAACTACTGGCGGATAACAAAGCGCCGATCTACGTTGTGCACTTCTCACAACGCGAGGCAGCAGAGCGCGCGCAGGCACTGACCAGTATGAAAATCATCACCGCAGAGGAGAAGCAACGTATCGCCGAGGAGATCGGGAATTTTAGGTTCACGACTACCTTCGGTAAAACGTTGTCGAGGTTACTTCGAAAAGGCATTGGCATTCACCATGCCGGAATGCTGCCGAAGTATCGACGGCTCGTCGAAAAACTATCTCAAACAGGGCTTTTAAAGGTGATCTGCGGAACGGACACCCTCGGCGTCGGTATCAATGTGCCAATTCGTACTGTGCTGATTACCGGCCTGGCAAAGTATGACGGGACGAAACAACGCATCCTTAAATCGAGGGAGTTTCACCAAATCGCCGGCCGCGCGGGGCGAGCTGGGTACGACACCGAGGGCACGGTCGTCGTCGAAGCGCCAGAACACGAGATTGAGAATGCAAAGCTTCGGCGTCGCGTCGGCGACGATCCGAAGCGGCTTAAGAAGCTCAACAAGAAGTCAGCTCGTGATGGCGAAGTTACCTGGTCCGAAAAAACTTTCCAGCGCCTCACAACGGCAGAACCGGAGGAACTCACTAGCCAGTTCCAAGTATCGAATTCCATGTTGCTCAATGTTATTGCTCGCCCGGGTGACGGCTACGAGCACATGAAGCACTTGATTCGGAGCAACCATGACACACGCGCTAAGCAGAACCGTGACATTCTTACGGCAGTCGATCTGTTTCGCGGGCTCATCCAGGCTGACATTGTAGAACGCACTCCTGATTCTCCAGCGTATCGCCCCTATACTCTCACGCGAGAGCTGGACAGGGACTTTGCGCTCAACCAACCGCTTTCCCCGTTCGCGCTGGCATTTCTCACGGTGCTTGACCCCGAGTCTTCAACGTATTCGTTGGATGTAATCTCAGCGTTTGAGGCAATCTTGGATGACCCCCGTCAGGTGCTGCAAGCTCAGCAGTCAGCAGCTCGCGGCGAGGAGATCGCAGCTCTCAAGGCAGAGGGCGTCGACTACACGGAGCGCATGGCACTCATCGAAGATGTGACGTACCCTCAGCCGCTCGCGGAGGAACTGGAAGATGCATTTGAAACCTACTGCTCCAGTAACCCGTGGGCGAAAGAGTGGCAGCTTTCGCCAAAGTCGGTGGTACGCGACATGATCGAGCATGCGATGACGTTTTCGGATCTCATCGCAACCTACGGGCTATCCCGCTCTGAGGGTGTGGTGCTCCGCTACCTTACCGATGCGTGGCGCACCCTCTCCCACTCTGTGCCCGAGGCATACATGACTGAAGAGCTCGAAGATATCATCGTATGGCTAGGCGAACTGATCCGTCAGGTGGACTCGTCGCTCATTGACGAATGGGCGACGCTAGCTGATGACGACGCCCCAATCTCCCAGGACGTTCTCGACCGCGAGCTTGCATTCGGTGTTGAGGATCCTACGGCGCTCACAGCGAACCGCAGGGCGTTCAAAATCATGGTTCGCAACTACTTCTTTAGGCTTGTCGAACTGTTTGCGTTCGAAAAGGAAGAAGCCCTGGAGTCGATGCTTGAATATCTCGACCCCGATGTTCGGCCCGACTGGCCCTCGCTTCTCGACGACTACTTCGACGAGTACGACGATGTCATGATAGACGCAGATGCTCGCGGGCCAGAGTATTTCCGAGTTAAGGATGAAAGCTCGCGGCTCTGGGAAGTCGTACAGATCGTGAAAGATCCAGACGGGGACCGCAGCTTCCAATTCCACGGCGTCGTCGATCTCGATGCCTCTGATGAGGCGGGAGAAGTTCGGCTGAGGGACTTGGACGTTGTCCAGATGTAGTCCCTCAGCCGACTATCGTGCAGAAGACGTAACAGTTAGCGTGCGTCTTCTGCCACTACGGTCTGCGCAATGGCCTGGATAACAGCAGCAATCTTTACTGCCTCCCAGACCTGCTCCTTGGTCAGGCCCTCTTCGCGCACGACGTTGGAGTGTGCTACAGCGCAATGCTCGCAGCCATTGACAGCAGATACTGCGAGCGACCACAGCTCAAAGTCTGCCTTCTCGACGCCAGGCTTCGAGATGATGTTCATGCGAAGGCCAAACTTTACCTGTGCAAAGTCATCGCCGAGCCAGCCCTTTGCGCGGTAGGCAACGTTGTTCATTGCCATAACAGTTGCTGCGCCGAAAGCGGCATCGAGAGCCTCTTCGGACAGGTGCTCCTTGGCCTCGTCCGTAATCTCAGAGATCACGGTGGGGTTCTTTGTCGCTGCAGCGGAGGCAACGAGAGTGCCCCACAGCTGCTGCTCGTTCAGCTCTGTAGAGCGTGTCAAGGAGCCAAGGTTCAGCTTCTGGTCTTTTGCATATTCAGGCAAAGCGCTGCGCAGGTTATCGATCGACATATCTCTTTTCTCTTTCCTCTCTATTGTTTATTAATAAATCCCCGTCACTGAGTATTGAACTAGTGACGGGGACTCGGAGTTCATTTACTTCAGGGATTCCTGAACGACAGCCAACTTGTCGATATTCTTCGTTGGGTCGTTCTTCTGCCAGTCACAGGCGCAGACCTCTTCGGACTGGAGAGCATCCAAAACGCGAAGGACCTCTTCGACGTTACGGCCAACAGCATCCGGGGTGACAGACACGAACTGGATGACGCCGTCTGGGTCGATGATGAACGTTGCACGATCAGCGACGCCTGCCTCATTTTCAACGCCCAGTGCACGGATCAAGTCGTGGCGGACATCAGCAAACATTGGGAACGGAACGGTCTTCAGATCTGGGTGCGTTGCACGCCAGTTGAAGTGGGAGTACTCATTGTCAGTGGAGCCACCAAGGACCTGCGTATCGCGATCTTCGAACTCTTCGTTCAGCTTGCCGAACGCTGCGATCTCGGTTGGGCAGACGAACGTAAAGTCCTTCGGGTAGAAGAAAACGACCTTCCACTTACCCTCGTACTTTTCCAGGGATACATTCTCGAAGTAGTCCTCTGGGCTTGTTGCGTCGACCTCATGAAGGTCGCCACCCTTCAGCGCTACCAGATCGAACTCAGGGAAACGCTCGCCTACAGTCAGAATTGCCATAGCTTAACCTCCGAATGTGAGATGTCGTATATATACGGTCTTGGAATGCAATCGCTCGCACTCTGACAAACATTGTGCCAGAAACGCCGCGCAATTTCAACAGCAAAACCTATTGCAATGCCGTATGGTTATAAGAATGAACAATAAAGAATATAAACCAACCTTGGCCCAACTTCGTACGTTTGTGACCATCGCCGAGAATAGGCACTTCGGCACTGCTGCGAGCAAGCTCAACATTTCTCAACCGTCATTATCCCAGGCATTGGTCGCGCTAGAGACCGGTTTAGGGATTCAACTTATCGAGCGATCCACCCGAAAGGTCATCGTCACTCCAACTGGGGAGGCGCTCCTCCCCTATGCGAAAGCAACGCTTGAAGCAGCCGATGCTTTTGTTGCACATGCCCGCGGTGCACATGGGGTCCTTTCCGGGCCTCTCAATATCGGCATCATCCCCACCATCGCACCGTATATCCTGCCCACCCTTTTACAACTGATTCAGAGCGAGTTCCCCGATTTAACTCCTCGAATCATCGAAGAGCCCACCAAGCACCTACTCGCTAAATTGCGCGACGGCAACGTCGATGTGGCGCTGCTAGCCCTTCCTACGCACGCGCCTGGAGTCAGTGAACTGGAACTCTATGACGAAGACTTCATCGTCGTAACGAATGAGAAACACAAGTTGTCTGGGCTCCAAAACCTTACCCTCGATGTCCTGGAAGAACTCGATTTGCTTCTTCTCGACGACGGCCACTGCCTGCGCGACCAAATAGTTGATCTTTGCAAGAACGTTCAAACCACGCCCTCAAATTCAAGCCAATCAGATACACGGGCTGCGTCACTGACTACCATCATGCAGCTGGTTGTTGCTGGCCTTGGATCAACCCTCGTTCCCAAGTCAGCTATTGCAGCTGAGTGCACACGTCCTGGTTTGGGGCTTTCTACCTTCCAGAAGAGTGTCGACGCGAAGCGTACAATTGGACTGGCCTACCGCTCTTCTTCTTCCCGCATCCATGAGTTTGAGGAACTTGGAGCGTTGTGTAGAAAGGCGTACAAAGAGGTAGCGAAAACCAGTGATGCGATTCTGTCCCGCTAAACTGGGACGCTAGTTATGAAGGACCAGGAACAAACACCTAAGAAAGAACTCTTCCGCCAACTAGACAACGTGGAACTACGCGACGTCCGACGTCTTCGCCGTCGCATTCGACAGGCCAAGAACGGCAAGGAACTTAACAAAGTTGAAGAGGCAATTGCCCGAAGCTTGCACGTAGTTCGGGCGCGGGATGAACTCATTCCGAACATCGAGTACCCAGATGCACTCCCGGTTTCTCAACGCAAGAATGACATCTTAGAAGCTGTCGCGAACCACCAAGTGACTGTTATTGCTGGTGAAACTGGATCCGGCAAGACCACCCAGATTCCTAAGATGCTGCTCGAGCTCGGCCGCGGTCGACGAGGACGTATAGCGCATACTCAGCCGCGCCGTCTCGCTGCTAGAACTGTCGCTGAACGCATAGCAGACGAATTAGGTCAGAGCATTGGAGAATCGGTCGGCTACGCCATTCGCTTCGACGACAAGGTCAGCACCACTACCTCAGTGAAGCTCATGACAGACGGAATTCTCCTTACGGAGATTCAGCGTGATCGGTTCCTCAACGCGTACGACACCATCATTATCGATGAGGCGCACGAGCGTTCCCTGAACATCGACTTTTTGCTTGGATACGTCAAGGAGCTTCTCCCCAAACGCCCCGACCTGAAGGTCATCATCACGTCCGCCACCATTGACGTCGAACGCTTCGCGCAGCACTTCTGTGACGAAGAAGGCAACCCCGCCCCGATTATTGAGGTTTCAGGTCGTACCTACCCGGTTGAGGTGCGCTACCGTCCGCTCGTCGAAAATGCCGGCGATCGTGAAATTGATATTGACATGATTGACGGTGTTATCAACGCCATCAAGGAGTTGATGGCAGAAGGCGACGGTGACATCCTCTGCTTTTTCGCCTCAGAACGTGACATCCGTGACTGCATGGAAGCAATTGAAAAGCAGCATTGGAAGAATGTTGAAGTCGCGCCACTTTTCGGACGCCTTTCGAACGCAGAACAGCACCGCGTCTTCTCCCCACATAGCGGGCGTAGGATCGTCCTCTCTACGAACATCGCCGAAACTTCGCTCACAGTGCCGGGAATTCACTACGTTGTGGACACTGGCCTCGCTCGCATTTCACGGTATTCAACGCGGACTAAAGTACAGCGTCTTCCGATTGAGGAAATATCCCAAGCCTCAGCAAACCAGCGCTCGGGCCGTTGTGGACGTGTTGCTGACGGTATCGCTATCCGCTTGTACTCGGAAGAGAACTTTAATTCACGCCCGGAATTTACTGACCCTGAAATATTGCGGACCAACTTGGCAAGTGTGATCCTGCAAATGATTTCTCTCAATCTCGGCGACATGCGGCACTTTCCATTCGTGGAATCCCCAGACGACAAAGCTATTCGCGATGGCCTTACGCTCTTGTACGAGCTCGGTGCAATCAAAGCAATACCAAAGGGTGAACTTCCAAAACTCACGAAAATTGGCCATACGCTTGCGAAAATCCCAGTCGACCCCAAGATGGCTCGCATGCTCGTCGAGGCCGAACGCTACCGGGTGTTGGAGGATGTCACCGCAGTTGTCGCCCATATGTCGATTCAAGACGTGCGCGAACGCCCCCTGGAATTTCAGGCACAAGCAGACCAAGCCCATGCACGCTTCAAAGACAAGACATCCGACTTTCTTTCAGCGCTCAAGCTCTGGGATTACGTCGGAGGTCTCCGTGAAGAGCTTTCAGGCAATCAGTTCAGAAAGCGCATGAAGCGTGAGTATTTGCACTATATGCGAATTCGTGAATGGCACGACCTCGTTCGTCAGCTCCGCGACGTCGAACGTCGACTGGGCTGGGACGTCGACAAAGCAATGACAATGACAACGAAACGTGACGCTGACTCGATTCATCGAGCATTGCTCACTGGCTTACTTTCGAATATCGGTGCTCGCGACGGAAACAGCAAGGAATACCAAGGTGCTCGTGGTACCCGTTTCCTGATTTTCCCAGGGTCATCGCTGGCCAAGACCCCACCAGAGTTTTTGATGGCAAGCGAGCTTGTAGAAACCTCGCGGCTTTGGGCCAGAGACGTGGCAAAAGTAGAATCCTCATGGATCGAGCACGCGGCAGGATCACTCCTGAAACATGTCTATTCAGAACCGTTCTGGTCACGGAAACGCGCATGCGCAATGGTCCATCAAAAATCGTTATTGTACGGCATCCCTATCGTGCGAGACCGACTTATCCCCTACCACCGCGTTGATCCTACGGCTGCGCGCGAGATGTTTATTCGTCACGCACTCATTGACGGCGATTGGACGAGGACTCATAAGTTTCTCGAACACAACAGCTTGTTGCTCAGCGAAGCCGCAGAAGTTGAAGAAAAGCTACGGCGTAGGGGCATCGTCGTTGACGAAGACACTCTATTCGATTTCTACGACGTGAAACTGCCGGATTCAGTCACAACAGCGAACAATTTTGACAGTTGGTGGAAGAAGCAACAGCAGCTCGATCCCGGATATCTTCACTTTGATCCAAGTAAACTCGTTGACGATTCTGCCCAGACTATCTCTGCAGAAGACTTTCCAATGTCATGGTCACAAGGGTCGATGCGGTTCGATGTGTCGTACAAATTCGAGCCTGGAACCGCCTACGACGGCGTTACCATCGCAATTCCCCTGCCTCTACTGGCCAGCGTTGAATCAGTCGGATTTGACTGGCTTGTACCTGGGCTACGTAAAGAGTTGCTGACTGAACTCATTCGTTCACTGCCGAAACCACTACGCAAGGGCGTCGTCCCCGCTCCAGACTTCGCTGACCGTGCACTTGAGCGTATGACGTTCGATCCACGCACGTCGGTTACCGAAGCACTGGCTCAGGCCCTCACTGAATTGGGTGCCAGCGGCATTAGCGGGCATGATTTCCGCACGCACCTGCTGCCACCGCACTTGCTCATAACGTTTGCAGTCATTGATAAACGTGGGAAGATTGTCGACTCAGACAAGAGTCTCCTTGCTTTGAAGAAGCGTCGGGCCACACAGATTCGTTCTTCAGTCGCGAAAGCCAGCCGCCACTCTGAAACTGCCGAAGTTCCTGTATGGACCGAAGACACACTCGGCGATATTCCCGAAAGTACGACCACAACCATTGATGGCAACAAAGTCGAGGCCTATCCTGCGCTCGAGGTGACTCCCAAAGGCGTTCGCGTTGCTGTGCATCCAACCCGGGCGAGTGCTGATGCATCAATGATGACGGCAACGCTCACGTTGCTGCTGCGGGCAATCGAGGTTTCCGATACTCAGATGACGAAGGGACTGCCACTACAGCAACGTGTCGCTGTTGATAGGTATCCACATGGCGGGGCTTCCGGCCTTGTCGAAGACGCTCGCGTTGCAGCAATCCGCGACGCGATGATTCAAGCCGGCGGCCCTGTGAGGTCACCTGCTGATTTCGACGCACTATGTGCGAAAATTAAACCGACTATTCCGGGAGCTGTCCGACGATCAATTGTATCGATCGCGCCAGGTCTCGCTGCATACTCAGATTTGATGCAAGAGCTCAAGAATTGGTCTGGTCCTGCGATTGACGATATTCGGGAGCAACTAGCATTCATGCTGCCCGCGAACGCTATCACGGTTCATGGCATGCAACACCTACAGCACCTCCCCCGTTACATAGAAGCAATCCAGATACGGCTTGAGCATCTAGAAGCGGAACCGGAACGTGACGAAGAGCGGCAGGCTGAAGTAGCCAATGCTAAGGCTTACCTAGAGCGACGAATGGAACAGCTCCCTGCCCAACGCAGGAAGACACGCGCATACAAGGACGTGATGTGGCGAATTCAGGAGCTGCGAGTGAGTTTGTTTGCACAACACCTTGGCACCCAAAAGCCTGTGAGCGTGCGTCGTATTGAAAAAATGGTCGATAAGCTTCACTAGTGAGCCTCGGACTTTATTCCAGTCCCTCTCGCTCGCGTCGTTTCATCAAGCGGATTTCCGACTGAAAATCTTCGGCGCTTTCAAAAGACTTGTACACCGAGGCAAATCGCAGGTACGCAACCTCGTCCAGTGTGCGAAGCGGTTCCAATACCGCCAGTCCAATGTCATTTGCCGCGACTTGAGAACTTCCTTGAGCCCGAACCGTCTCCTCTACTTGCTGCGCTAGCCGCTTCAATGCGTCGTCGCTAACGTTCCGGCCTTGACAAGCACGCCGAACACCAACGATCAACTTCTCCTTGTCGAACGGTTCAGTTACTCCATTGCGCTTCACAACGGTCAGCACAGCCTTCTCGATCGTTGTGAATCGGCCTCCGCACGAGGTGCACTCTCGCCGCCGCCGGATAGCAGAGCCCCCATCTACAACACGAGAATCTGTAACTCGCGATTGTTCGTGATGACAAAACGGACAGTACATCTACACCCCACTATCTCGGAGAACAGTTATCATCCCCCTACATTAGTGGGTTAACGCTGCGCTGCAGAAGCGACTTCATGACTATGAGCAGCGTTCGAATCGTCCCACGACACCGAGTCCCACTCGCTATTACCGAAATCGCCTGAGATCAGTACAGCGACGAACATAGTTACCCCAAGAAGGGCTCCCATTAGAACGTTTGCTCGCTGCTCTTGAGGCTCGGCGGAAGAATAAACGGTTGGCTCGGGAGCATCCAAAGCTGCCCAGTGGCAACGAAAGTTCTGGTTGATAACCTGCTCGCGGCGTGACGGCTTACCCTCCCGATCACCCCGCATGGGTACAAAATCCCACACTTCAGCTGGCATTGAAGACCGCGGTGCAAGTGCAACCCCCGCCGCATCAGCACGAGTAGAAATCAATTTCGCTTGGTCAATGATGCTCATAAAATGCCCCTTACCTCATTTCGCGGATTCCAAGGTTTCTCAGTTCACACGAAACGCCATTAGCGTATTTGTTCGATTTAACTTCTATGTTCGATTTATACCATCCCACATCGACTCCCCACAACCCCCCAACTATCGAACATATTTGCCCTCTTTGATATATTCTGTACAGAAGACACTATCGAGACTCAATGTGAGGACCCATGGCACGCAAGAACACAACCAGTGAAAAGTTCGATATGAGCGTACTTTCAGACAGGCAAAAGCGAATCCTTCAAGTCATTCGCGATGCCGTCGTATTACGTGGCTATCCACCAAGCATTCGAGAGATCGGCGATGCCGCAGGACTTCAATCAACTTCTTCCGTCGCCTACCAGCTGAAGGAGCTTGAAAAGAAAGGGTTCCTTCGCCGTGACCCAAACAAGCCACGAGCCGTAGACCTCCGCCACCTGCCAGAATCTATGGGAGGTTCGGTTACACCGAAAAACGATGCGGACATTGATGGAACTTCTCCAGCACGGATGATCCCTGTCCTCGGCCAAATCGCCGCTGGAACTCCGATCCTGGCAGAGGAAAACATTGAACACTACTACCCCCTACCGGAAGAACTACTCGACAGCGGCGACCTCTTCATGCTTCAGGTGGTTGGAGAATCAATGCGCGATGCAGGCATTCTCAACGGTGACTGGGTAGTCATCCGCTCACAACATGTTGCCGAAGAGGGCGAGTTTGTAGCAGCGCTGATTGACGGAGAAGCGACTGTAAAGGAGTTTCATAAGGACTCTTCCGGAGTATGGCTCATTCCCCATAACGATGTCTTTTCCCCGATACAAGGCAACGACGCCGAGATTATGGGCAAAGTGGTATCTGTTTTCCGGACCCTGTAGCCATTTTTCGCCATTCGCCCCCAACCGGGGGCTATCAAACAGATGTAAAAGCATTCGGGCGCACGGTTTTGCAACAATAGGGGCAACCTAATTTTTGAACCTTGCTGATTCGTGGTTGCCCCGCGGAGGAGTTGTATGTACGCCGAAGAGAGAAGAAGGCAGATCGCGTCACTTACCGCAGTCGAAGGACGCGTGAATGTTACAGAGCTCGCTGAACGCTTTGATGTAACAGCCGAGACCATCAGGCGGGACTTGGCAATTCTCCATAATGAAGGAATTGTCCACCGCGTTCACGGCGGAGCCGTCGCTAGCCAATCATTTCTCACCACAGAGTTTTCTCTTGATGCCCGGTTCCGGTCGGCACCGACCGCCAAATCGGCGATCGCGCGCGCTGCGACACAGTTTCTCCCAGAGGATCCTGGCGCTGGCATCTTTCTCGACGCCGGCACCACCATCAATGGACTGGCCGATCTTATTGCCGCAGCAGGAAAAACACAGCACTGGTCAATAGTCACGAACTCCCTCCCGATCGCGCTAGACCTATCATCCTGCGGGCTTACAGACGTTCAGCTCCTCGGGGGGACAGTCCGTGCAATCACCCAAGCTGTTGTAGGTGATACGGCATTACGCACTCTCGCTCTTATGCGTGCTGATGTTGCTTTTATTGGCACGAATGCCTTGACTATTGACCACGGCCTCTCTACCGCCGACGCCCAAGAGGCAGCCGTCAAATCTTCAATGGTCACCAATGCACGCAAGGTAGTTGTACTCTGCGACTCCACGAAGCTCGGCAATGATTATCTAGTTAGCTTTGCGCCGCTAGACGCAATTGACATCGTTGTTACCGACACAGACGCACCAGAGAGCTTTGTCAGCGAATTGCGGGAGCGTGGAATCAAGGTCGTCCTTGCCGAAGAGTGAAACAAAAGGAACCAAATGCCCGATTGCGTCCGATCTATTGCATTAACGGACACAATCGGGCATTATGGCTTTAGTAGCGCTTTTCGATACTGCAGCTGCACAACAGACTTTCGGTAGGCGCTACCCCACAGAGCACCAATTACTCTAAGGATGCGCCACATGATTCTGACGTTCACTCCGAATCCAAGTACAGATGCAACGCTTTCTGTAGCAACGTTGCGTCGCGGCGAAGTCGCCCGTGCCATTACCGCTACGCGAGAAGCTGGCGGAAAAGGCGTCAACGTGGCCCACGCCGTAGCGAAGGCTGGAAGAGCGGCACTCGCTGTAGTTCCTTGCGGGGAAAGCGACCCTTTCAAGTTCGCTGCTAACCGACTCGGTTTTCCTTTTGTTTTCATCCCGGTTGAGGGCACTATCCGTACCAATACTGCGATTACTGAGTCCGACGGTACGACTACCAAAATCAATGAGCTTGGCCCTCAATACACCATTGATGTCCAGCAGGAGTTCCTCGACGCGCTTGATTCGCATATCAGCGAATGTAAGGCCGTCGTCATGGCAGGATCACTGCCAAGTGGAGCCCCGGCGGATCTCTACGCAACGTTGACCCGAGAAATCCGATTGAAGCTCGCCGAAGACGTACTGGTGGCCGTCGACACATCAGACGAACCCCTGGTAAAGCTGGGAGATCAGCTTGAATCTGCAGCCCCCGATATCCTGAAACCCAACGCTTTTGAATTAGCGCAATTGGTGGGAGCCGATGGGCATGTACTAGAGACTAGCGCTTCAGCAGGAGACTACTCCGAGGTTGTTGAGGCAGCGAAACGCTTGATTCAGCGAGGGGCTAAGGAAGTTCTCGTCACCCTTGGTGGCGCAGGTGCTTGCCTGGTCACTGCAGACTCTGCCTGGGCAGCAACGCCACCACCGACTGTTGTGAAATCTACCGTTGGAGCAGGCGACAGCTCACTTGCTGGATATGTTATGGCTCGCACTCAAGGCCTGCCGTTGGACCAGTGCCTTCAAACCGCGGTCGCCTATGGCTCTGCTGCAGCAGGCCTACCAGGTACCGGGATTCCAAGCCCTGACGACATCAACTTGGAACAAACCCAAGTTGTAGAAATCGATTCATAATTTAAGAGAACAGGAGTCCACCATGAGTGACAACATCATCACTCCACAACTCGTTAGTCTCGATGTGGACTACGGGTCGACGCCAAGAGAGGTCATCGAACACCTCGCGCAGCAAGCCCAGGACGCAGGCCGAGCAAGCGACAGCTTGAAGCTAGCCGACGCAGCTTACGCCCGTGAGCAGAAAGCTGGCACCGGTGTGAATGGCCGTGTTGCAATCCCCCACTGCCGCACCGAAGCAGTCGAAACCCCAACGTTGGTTTTTGCCAGGTTACAGCGGCCCGTTGACTTCTCGGGGCCAGATGGAGACGCAGAGCTTGTATTTTTGATCGCTGCTCCTGAAGGCGGCGGTAAGGCGCATTTGAAGATCCTTTCCAAGCTCGCACGTGCCTTGGTACGCGGCGACTTCGTAACTCAGCTCCGCGAGGCAAAGGATGAGCAAACGGTCGTCAACGCGGTGCTGGACGTCGTCAACGCTGCTCCTAAGAAGAAAACTGCCGCAGCACCTACTCCCGCTGCGACGGGCAAGACCGATGGCGTGAAAAAGTTTAGGATTGCAGCTGTTACATCGTGCGCGACCGGCATTGCCCACACATACATGGCAGCCGACGCTCTGACACAAGCTGCGCAGGCTCGCGATGATGTCGAGTTTCAGGTGGAGCCGCAAGGTTCTTCCGGCGGCGATCCTCTGGATCAGGCCTACATCGACAGTGCTGACGCCGTAATCTTCGCCCATGATGTTGCTGTGCGTAACAAAGCACGTTTTGCAGGCAAGCCGGTCGTTGATAGTCCAGTAAAGCGTGGCATCAACGAGCCAAACAAGATGATCGACGAGGCCATTGCCGCTGCAAACGATCCGAATGCACCAAGAGTCACCACGGCGGGATCGGAGCAGCGAGAAGACTCCGCTTCCTCTGGTGAAAGCTGGCCAAAGAAGATCCAGCAAGCTGTAATGACCGGTGTGTCGTACATGGTGCCTTTCGTTGCAGCAGGCGGCCTGCTCCTCGCGCTTGGTTTCCTCTTCGGCGGATACGACATGGCGAATGGCTGGCAGTCCCTCGTCACGAACTTCTCCCCGACCCACCTGCCTGGACATACAATCGATGTCGACGGTGAAATGATGACGTTCCGCCGTTCCGGCTGGCTTCTGTATCTCGGTGCTGTCATGTTCGCGACAGGCCAGATGGGCATGGGCTTCGTTGTTGCGGCGCTCTCCGGCTACATCGGGTATGGCCTTGCAGGACGTCCAGGTATCGCGCCAGGATTTATCGGCGGTGCTATCTCCGTCATGGTTGGCGCAGGTTTTATCGGCGGCCTTGTCACAGGTCTGCTGGCTGGTTTGATCGCATACTGGATCCAGACATGGAAGGTTCCGCGCTGGCTCGGGTCCCTGATGCCAGTGGTCATCATCCCGCTGCTGACTTCCCTTGCTATCGGCCTCATCATGTTCTTACTGTTGGGGCGTCCGCTTGAGTCTCTCATGCTGGGACTGCAGGGCTGGCTTGAGTCGATGAGCGGATCCTCTGCGGTCCTGCTCGGCGTCATCATCGGGCTCATGATGTGCTTTGACCTAGGTGGCCCAGTCAACAAGGCGGCGTACCTCTTCGGAACCGCTGGTCTGTCTGCGGGAACGGAGGCAAGCTTCCAAATTATGGCGGCTGTAATGATTGCTGGCATGGTTCCCCCGATCGCACTGTCAATCGCGACGTTCCTCCGCAAAGGATTGTTTACCCCGGCGGAGCAAGAGAACGGCAAATCCGCATGGCTCCTCGGACTGTCGTTTGTCAGCGAGGGCGCAATCCCGTTTGCTGCAGCTGACCCGTTCCGCGTTATCCCTTCGATGATGCTCGGTGGCGCCACTGCTGGCGCGGTCAGCATGGCACTCAATGTTGGTGTGCAGGCTCCACACGGTGGTCTCTTCGTGCTCTTTGCCTACGAGCCTTGGTGGGGACTGTTCGTCGCGCTCATTGCAGGCGTGGCGGTCGCAACTGTAGCGGTCATCGTCGCTAAGCAGTTCTGGCCAAACGAGGAGATTCAGAAGGCCGCTGCCCAAGCAGAACCTGCAGCGGTGGCGAACTAAGGACACAGGCCCCTAAACTGAATACAGAAACTCGATAGATACTTTCAAAGCAGAAAGGATGAAGCACATGGCTTCAAAGACAGTTAAAGTCGGATCCACCGTTGGACTGCACGCACGTCCAGCAACCATTATTTCTGACGCCGCCGGTGAATACGATGACGAGGTCATCCTGACCCTTGTCGGTGACGAGGACGAGGAAGAGACGGATGCTGCTTCCTCGTTGATGATCATGGCAATGGGCGCCGAGTTCGGTGATGAGGTCACCGTTACCTCTGACAACAGTGAGGCAGTTGAAAAGATTGCCGCATTGATCGAGAAGAACCTCGACGAAGAGTAAATCCCACAACAAAAGCCCGGGCGCTACATCTGAGCGCTCGGGCTTTTGCTTGTTCGAGCTATTTTCGAGATGCAGCGTTGAACTGCCCCTCACCCACTGTGTTGTAAATCCACTTCAACAGAGGATAGAACACGATGATGCCGACCGACCCCAGGGCAATGCCCTCAAGCGTCACCTGACCGACAGTGAACGACAGGTTGCCGATACCAACAATGAGTGCCACAGCCGCAACTGTTAGGTTCACCGGGTTCGTGAAATCTACCTTGTTATCCTGCCAAATACGTACACCAAGCATTCCAATCAGGCCGTAAAGAACCAGGCACGCTCCGCCCAGCACACCGGCTGGGATTGTGAAGATGACTGCGCCGAACTTCGGGATGAACGCCAAAACGATCGCGAAACACGATGCGACCCAATACGCAGCCGTCGAGTAAACCTTGGTAGCAGCCATCACGCCAATGTTCTCCGCATAAGTCGTTGTACCAGAGCCGCCAAAGCCACCAGCCAATGTCGTCGCGATACCGTCACCGATCAACGCCCTGCCTTGGTATGGGTCCAGGTCGCGTTGCGTCATCTCAGAAACTGCCTTGACATGACCAATATTCTCCGCGATCAGCACGACGATGACAGGAAGCGTCACCAAAATCGCTGAGAGGTGGAACTCTGGCGTATGGAACTGCGGCAAGCCGATCCAAGGACTAGCGCCAATCGTGTCCAGTGCGTCATCCGATAACCCGCCAGTAAGCGCCGCAAACACCCAGCCGACGATGACGCCGATCAGAATGCTCAGACGAGACAGCATTCCCCTCGCAGCGACAGTCAGCAGAGCAATCGTGCCGAGCGTGACAAACGCGACCCCGGGCTGAGTTTCCACATTAGAAACGGCAGTCGGCGCAAGATTGAAACCGATCAACGCGACGATGGCACCAGTGACCGTGGGAGGCATGACGGCGTCGATAACTTTCTTGCCTGCAAGTTGAACAACAAAGCCAACTGCAATCAACGTCAGACCTGTGATGAGCACCCCGCCCAACTGAGAGCCGATTCCGTACTGGGACGACGCAGACAGCGGCGCGATGAAAGCGAATGACGAGCCAAGGTAGCTAGGCAGTTTATTACGGGTAATCAGCAAAAAGATGATGGTTCCCAGTCCTGAAAACAGCAGCGTTGTGTTTACAGGGAATCCCGTCAACGTTGGAACGAGAAGTGTAGCTCCGAACATTGCTACGACATGCTGCATGCCGATGCCAATTGTTCGAGGCCAAGAAAGGCGTTCATCAGGGGCGACCACCGCGCCGGGCAGAACGCGGCGCCCGTCGCCATGCAAGGTCCATCCAATAGTTTTACTCACAGGCTCATATTATGTCGCTAGATAATTGCCGAAAGCGAATTGGGCAAAGTAGCGTAATACGCATGGAGATTTTCATTCGCCGCACGGCAGACGAAATTGGCGATTTCGCTGCAAACATGATTGAACCATTCGTCAAGCAAGGTGCAACGCTTGGTCTTGCTACTGGCTCGACACCGAGTCCAACGTATCAGGCACTAATCCGAAAGCACCGCGAGGAAGGCCTCAGCTTCGCCGACTGTGACGCATTCTTGCTCGACGAATACTACGGAATCGATCAACACCACGAGCAGTCATACTGGTCCACAATCCGACGCGAGCTGACGGCATCAATCGATATCGATGACGCGGCCGTGCACTCGCTTAGCAGCTCAGCGGCCGATCCGGAGCAGGAGGCTGCGACGTATGAGTCCATGATGAAAGACGCCGGTGGTGTCGACATTCAGCTGCTCGGCATCGGCGCGAACGGCCATATCGCTTTCAACGAGCCGACCAGCTCGCTGAGTTCCCGGACCCGACTGATTGATCTACGCCCGCGGACCATTGCTGACAACGCACGCTTCTTCGAGTCAGAAGATGAAGTGCCTCGCCAGGCAATGACACAGGGCATCGGCACCATCCTGGAAGCGAAGAAGATCCTCCTCATCGCTACCGGTGCAGCGAAGGCCGAGGCTGTCCAAGCAATGATCGAAGGGCCCTTGAGCTCTTTCTGCCCTGCCTCATCGCTGCAAATGCACAACGATGTGTGCATATTACTCGACGAAGCCGCAGCATCCGGCCTCGGCGATGTGGAGTTCTACAAGGAGATCGACGCCTACTGGCGTTAACTCACCACTCCAGCAGTCTCTAGTAGACCTGCTGGACAAACTCGTCATACTGACGCGCCAGAACTCGTGGCAAGCGGACATCGATCCTGGTGCCGTCGGTTTCATATTCTTCGGAGCGAATCGTCCCGTGTTCATGGACGAGTGAGACAACATCTCCTCGGGTGTACGGGATCAGCATGACTACATGCTCATCGAGCGTGTTCAGGAACATCTCGATTTTTCCCTCGAGTTCAGCAATACCCTCACCCGTGAGCGCTGAGACAAACACCGCTTCCCGACCGGTCGCGTCAAACACGTGGCGTAACTCTGCCAAAACCACAGGGTCAGCGGAGTCAATCTTGTTGACGACCACAATCTCCGGAGGCAATTCGGAATCTTGATCTCGCGTGATCTCTGCCAGCACCTCGCTCACGGCAGCAATCTGCTTGAGTGGGAACTCGTCTGCTCCATCAACGACGTGTAGCAAAAGGTCTGCATTGCTCACTTCCTCCAGCGTCGACTTAAACGCCTCGACCAACTGGGTTGGCAGGTGCCGGACGAAACCAACTGTGTCCGTCAAAACGACGTTTCGCCCATCGGCCAGCGTTGCACGTCTCGTGGAGGGGTCAAGCGTTGCAAACAATGCGTCTTCCACAAGCACGCCGGCGTCCGTCATTGCGTTAATGAGTGAGGACTTCCCTGCGTTCGTGTATCCGGCAATCGCAATCTTGGGTGTCGTCGAGCTCTGCCTCTTCGCGCGCTTAATCTGACGAACAGTCTCCATGTCTGCTAATTGATGACGCAGCTTTGCCATCTCTGAGCGCAACCTTCGCCGGTCTGCCTCAATTCTGGTTTCACCGGGACCGCGCAAACCAACGCCGCCATTCGAACCCGCACGACCACCGGCCTGGCGCGAAAGGTTGCCGCCCCAACCACGGGTACGGGTGTAGAGATACTCCATCTGCGCGAGGCTAACTTGTGCTTTGCCCTCCTTGCTCTTTGCGTGTTGCGCAAAGATATCCAGAATGAGCATCGTTCGGTCGATCACTTTAGAGTTGAGGGCTTCCTCTAGCGCCACCATTTGACCAGGGGATAGCTCACCATCGAATACGACGGTGTCCACGCCACTGGCGTCGACAATCTCGCGCAGCTCTTTCACCTTTCCGGAACCAATGTATGTCCCTGGATCCGGCTTATCTCGTTTTTGATAGAGCATGTCAATAACTTCAGCGCCTGCGGTTTCGGTCAGTGCTGCCAATTCCCGCATGTTTGCTTCCATTTCGGCAGTGGAACCTTCAGTCCATGCTCCAACAAGGATGACTCGCTCGAGCCGCAGTTTACGGTACTCGACTTCGTAGATGTCTTCCCGGTCTTCGTTGCGCAGCTCTGTCGTGGTGTTTACGCGACGAAACGAGTTTCGTTCCTCTAGGTCGAGTGCGCCCTGTGTTGGCGTCGATAGGTCTGTTCCCGCGGTTTCGTTGCGCGTTCGTGCGTTATGGCGAAACGCTTCATCCAGCAACGCCTCATGCGAATCAGGAGTGGTTGATTTCGAATTCATGCAAGCTTTCAAAAATAGTGGGTATACGTAACTTTTTTCGCTTTCTTCCTTGCTCAACGGTAGCCCACCCATTTTTCTTCCACCACATTTCTTCACCTCAGGGCGCGTTCGACTAGGCTTCACACTTATGAACCAACAACCTCTGACTGAAAACAAGGATCTGGCCGCGATCGGCCTGAACTTTCCTAAGTGGCAAGACGCGGTAGAAGCTGCAATCGCATCCGGTCGCCTGGGTGTTATCGGTGAGGTACGCGGCGGCCAAATGGTCCAATACCAGGACCGCTCTGGTGCCCAGCTGAATATCTTGGCAGTTGAGCCTTTCGCCACCTTTGCTGGCTTTGAAGGCATCACACGCACAAATGCGCACATCACCCCGGCAACCGATGTGGTTGCGCTTGCTGAGGTTGTGGATCCACATGGGAATCCAATCGGATCTCTGACGCTAAACCTGGCGCAGGAGCCATTGATCGTCGATGAGCCCACAATCCAGTGGCAAGAGCTCAGCGTGACCGCCCTTGCACTCGATGTGAGCACGTACGAATCCACCTCTGCTTATCTTGAGGAGCACCCTGGTAGCACGGTTGGCACAGTCGCTTCTGCAGGAGCCGAAGCGATTGCAACTGGCGCAGCCTCCTCCCCCGATGCAAAAGCCACTTTTTCCGCACGCGTGCTGGAAGCTGAATACCGCACGTCGGAGTTGACGGGTGACCGCTTCATTCATGTTTCAGTCGACGGCGCGTTTCCATTCGACGTTTGCCTACCTGATGGCGATCTCCCCCAACGCGACCAAGTCATCGCCGGCAACGCCGTCATGGTCGGTACCATCCCGGTGCCTACAGGTGGCGGATGTGGTGGTTGTGGTGGCTCCTGCGGTTGCGGTGGCGGCTGCTAGAAACTAGGCACTACTCATGGATCCAGCACGTCGTGATCTTTCCATAGCACTGTGGGGCGCCCTGATCTTCGCCGTCATGGTGCTGCTTGTGCTGCTCCTCAAGACTCCTGGCGCCATCATCGCTGGGCTGATTGGTGTCACGGCGCTTTTGACCCGCAGGCGTTTTATTCCTAACCCGGAAGTAGAGTCGCTTCGCTCATCGCTTCTGATTGCGTGCGATGACATCCGCGACATCGTTGAAGCGTTTGATAACTTGCAACATGGCAGCTCGACGCAGGCGTTGGCCGACCGAACGCTTCATTTTCCCGCGCTTGCGAACACCGATCTTTCTGTGCCCGAAATCAGCGAATTTCATCTCAAGTACAGTGCGGCACAGCGCTTTCTCGCGCGCGTTAACACCTACCTGCAGTCACCGGACCTGGAACGCGTCCACCTAGAAAAACTGATTCGAATTGCGGACGAGCGCGCCCTCGAGCTTGAGGACGCCTGGGTCGCTGCCCGTAACGCTGCTCGGGAAATTGGTCCGTCGTAATCAACCAAGCTGTGCTACTAGTTCCGCAACGTCATAGTTCGCCGCGTCAATCCAAGTGATTCGTTTGTCGCGCCTAAACCAGGATTTCTGACGCCGCACATAGCGCCGCGTTCGCAGTTTGGTGTCCTCGCAGGCTTCGTCGATGGTGAGGTGGCCGTCGATAACTCCAAGTCCTTGGGCGTATCCGATAGCCCTGCCAGCAGTCGAATCCTTCGCTAATCCCTGGCCCACCAACCGATGAATCTCATCGATGAGCCCCTGCTCGAACATCGCATCAGTACGCTGCGCAATCCGCGGGTTGAGCCACTCTGGGGTTGTCTCCAGCCCAATCATGCGCGTACCCCAGCGTGTAGGGGCGTTTTTGGGGGGTTGAGATGCCTGAAAAGGCTTACCAGTAAGCTCAATGACTTCGAGTGCACGCACTGTGCGCCGGGGGTCACGGTCTTCAATTATCGACGCCGCCACAGGGTCAACTGCAGCTAGCTGCGCATGAAGGCGATCTATTCCGATTTCCTTCAATAGAGACTCGTAGCGCCCGCGGACTTCGGGGTCGGTTGGCGGGAACTGCCAAGCGTCGACAAGTGACTGCATGTACAGCATGGACCCACCAACGAGAATCGGCAGCTTTCCTCGATTGGAGATCTCCTCAACGGTCTCCACCGCTCGTTGCTGATACTCTGCGACACTGGCGGTTTTCGTAACCTCCCAGATATCAAGCAGGTGGTGCGGTATTCCTTGTCGCTCCGCGAGAGGTAATTTGGCAGTGCCGATATCCATCCCGCGGTAAAGCTGCATCGAGTCAACGTTGACAATCTCACCATCGAGTTCGTGCGCAAGCGCGAGACTCAGCGAGGACTTACCTGAAGCCGTCGGGCCGACGATTGCTACTGGTTGGTGTCCGATCTCCTTGTTCACTGCTCTACCTCCCAGTAAGCAACATACCGACCAACGCCCAACGTGTCGTCTACGTCTACGAGTGTGGCCTTCGTTGGCTGCAGTGTTTGTAGCTCAAGCCAAATATCTGGTTCCAGTACTCCTGCGTCTCGCATTTCCTGCTCACGGATCAGGGAGCTTTGCTTTCCTGACAACAAAGCCTGGAGTTTGTCGTTCGTATCAGCAGCCGCAGGGATTAACGCTAGCGGGGCGCGAGTTGTCAGCCCTGCAGGTCCATCGACTACCAACACTGTGAGCACTGAAGGATCTAACGGCAACAGGTGCTCACGACTCTCACGCACCGTAGCCCCGTGAAGGCAGTATCTGGCGACAAGTTCGCCTAATACGTGCCCACCTCCTACTTCGACGTGTGGTGCTCCCCAGGCAGCAAACGAGCCAGCAAGGTGCGTTGCCCATCTCCTGTCGTGGCTGCACACAATGTCAATAGTTTTCGTCAGTTTTCCGGCTGTCTCTCTAATTGAGTTCAGCAAACGCTGCGACGGTTCGTCAGCAGGTGCGAGTTCTCGCACGAGAGCTGGCGAACCAGGCATGACAAGTAGGCAGGCACGGGCTTCATTCACCTCGCCCACCATAGTGGGGTTTTCTCGGAGTTGAAACCATGACACATGACGCATGTTCGTCTGCAACACGCTAGAGTTATGAAGACGAGAATGCCGTCGATTATGTATCTCGGCGCCGTGACGCGCGGCACAGCTATTTGTGAAAGGACTGTTTCATGACTTCCTCGACTCCAAAGCCACAGCCACCAGCTGGACGTCCGAACCCGGCTGCCATGCCGAAGCAAACGCCGAAGCCCGGACCTCGTCCAGGTGCGGCACAGTCTGTTCCTTCACAGCGGGTTGTTCCACTCGCGCATGCTCAGTCGTCATCAGCGAACACTGATCCGTCGAAGTTCGGGCGCGTCGATGATGCCGGCAATGTTTTTGTCACCCGTGACGGCGTTGAGCGTCAGATCGCATCTTGGCAGGCCGGGTCTCCCGAGGAAGGACTTCGCCACTACGGGCAGCGTTTCGACGACCTCATCGTCGAAACTGAAGTCCTGGAGGCGCGACTCACTGCACACCCAGAGGACGCACACACTCTGCATCGCAGCGTGACTGAGCTGAAAGACTCGCTGAAAGACGTCGCCGCAATTGGCGACTTCGCAGCGCTCGAGGCACGCCTAGAAGAATTACTGCGCAAAACAGAGGTTGCGGAACACGAAGCAAAGGAACTCAAGCAGACCCGACGGGCTAACGCAATTGCCAAAAAGGAAAGTCTAGCGGCCGAGGCTGAGGAGATCGCCGAGAAGTCTACGGACTGGAAGGCTGCCGGGGACAGGATTCGAGCGATCCTCGAAGAATGGAAGACGATCCGCGGTATCGATCGCACAACCGACGACGCGCTCTGGAAGCGCTACTCGCGTGCACGCGATGCCTTCAATCGCCGTCGTGGGGCTCACTTCGCTGAGCTCGATAGGAATCGCGCAACGGCTCGTCGTATCAAGGAGGATATCATCGCCCGCGCGCAGGCAATCCAGGACTCAACGGATTGGAACGCCACCGCCCGTGCCTACCGCTCTCTGATGGATGAGTGGAAAGCAGCCGGACGCGCCCCACGTGGCGTCGACGATGAGCTGTGGGCACAGTTCCGCGCTGCTCAAGATCACTTCTTCGCCGCCCGCAACGCCGTAAACGCGGAGCGCGACCGCGAATTTGAAGCAAATGCTGCAGCTAAGGACGCACTTATAGATGAGTACGATGCGCTCATCACTCCAGAGAAGGGTCTAGGTGCGGCACGTGCCAAGCTGCGTGAGCTCCAGGAGAAGTGGGACGAAATTGGATTTGTGCCTCGCAACAAGGTCCGTACGTACGAAGACAAGATTGCTCGGCTGGAACAGCGCGTAGCGGATGCAGAGGAATCACGATGGCGCAAAGCAGACCCTGAGGCACAAGCGCGGGTGAATCAGTTCCAGGAGAAAGCTGATCACTTCCTGCAGCAGGCTCAGGAAGCTGAGGCAGCCGGGAATTCCTCCAAGGCGGCGAAGCTCCGTGAACAGGCTGAGCAGTGGCAGGAGTTTGCCAACGTCGCAGCGAAGGCCGTCGACGAGCAGTAGTGCTATATCCCTTGATCGTTGGGAGTGCCGACCCGTCACACGCCGCAGTCTCCTCCTACGCATTCTCAGTCACGCTTGCTATCCAGGACATTACGGGAGAAGCGCACTCCGGAGTGAGTGCAGCCCATCTCGCGAAACGCCTGGAGGGGTCCGAAGAATCGTTAGCGCTTCTCTTCGCGCTGTGTAGCAAACCAGCGCCACGGTCCCTTGGAGCGTTCGGTTACCCAGTGCTGACTGAGGATGATCTATACGACGTCGAAGGCTGGGTGCTCATATCGCTTCCTCTACTTGAGGACGTCGATGTGTTAGAAGCGAACGTCACTATCGACGCCTCCATCGCTCCTCTTCCCGGGGAGGAGCAGCCGGCGCACGTGTGGCGAAGTGCGCTCGCGCTGATTGACGCGCTTTCTGCAGAGTTGCACCGTCCCATCCGTCAGATTTGGATCACGGAGCCATTGGGGGCACCGGAGCACCCATTCCTTCGCGATGGCGGCTACACGCCGGCGCACTGTGAGCGACAGTCAATTATCAACGCGGACGCTATCGTGGCACCTGACCAGAACGATAGGTGCGACGTGATTGAAGACATGGCATTCGACCCTGCTGATCTGCCCTCCTTCTTAGCTACTCTCCAGGAGTCCGCAGCGAAATACCCTCGTGGTTCACTATCGCTCGAGCCTGTCCAGTGGTCAGCGTCCCGTCTTCAGGACGCTGCTGCGCGTCTCAAGGACCGCGGCGGCTCCCAGATCACCGCCATTGCCCGTGATGTCTCAGGGAAACCGGTCGGGCTTGCAGAAGTAGCAAAATTCGAGAATGACGCAGATTCTGTTGCAGAAATCGGGCTGGTGTACGTACGGGAGGCAAACCGGGGACTCGGTTTAGGCAAGCGCGCCTTGGCTTCTGCGATATCAGCCGCGCTCTCGATTTGGCCACAAACGAAGCAGATCTACGCTTCTTATCCCAACCCGCATCCGGGTGCGAGCCACATTCTCGACCACTATGCCCCAACCGGGATAAGCCAGGCGACGGCCTGGCAGAAGGGCGTACCAAAGCTCGATAGCTAGTTGCTTCTTTTGTGGCGTCGTGCCGCGTTCGCTCGTCGGTCATCGACAAGCAGTGGGTTCGTTTCTTGCTCCTGATGAGTCCGCGTCGCATTCAATTGCGCATCCGCGATATCCGCGTCGATTTCGCTTGGCTGATTCCGGAGCAGTTCCGGGGCAACCGCTGTCTTTCGCACGAACAGCGGAATGTACGTCAACACGACCAGGAGTACCGCGACAACTTCTAGGTAAAACCCGGGCCCGTGCTGAAACGTTCCTGCAACACCGGTACTCGACTTCCGCAGCCACACTGCCAGCAACGAGCTAACCAGGGCAACTGTTGAAATCATCCACGCGGCTGTGGCCATTCCGAAACGTCGCGAAACCGTCACTAGCGACGTGCAAACGCCTACGCCTAAGAAGCCTAGCCATACAAATACGTACTCCGTGATCTTGGTATCTGCACTGCGGGCGCCTTCGCCCACCGCGAGCACCTGCCATCCGGGAATGTCACCAACGAAGGGCAAAAACAGCGCAACAAGCCACCCAATACTTGCAATACCGAGTACCCAGCGCGCGGATCCTAATTCCATTTTCATTGAAGTCTCCCTTCCAGTAGTCGCGTGGTTTACGCTTCAGGAGTCGTGCAGCAGCCAGTGTTGCTTACGTTAGTCACTGGAACGATGTCTGGACGTGCAACCGTAGGAATTCCAAGTCCCACCCCAACAGGTGCAGTCGTTGGTACCTCGCCTGCCTCAGCGTGATCACCCGCGAGTGTGCGTCGGTGTGAAAGCACACCAGAATCCGCGATCAGAAAATATGACTTTGCTTCGGTGATACGAGCGGTAACAATGTCACCCGGACGGATGGCAGATCGATTGGCCTCATCGACAGCAAAGTGCACGAGCCTGCCGTCGCGAGCGCGTCCTGACATTCTGTGAGTCGTCTCGTGCTTTCGACCTTCGTCCTGCTGAACAAGGAGTTCTTGCACAGATCCAATGAGCTTTTCATTCTCTTCCAGGCTGATTCGTTCCTGGAGTTCAAGCAGTCGTTCGAACCGCTCCTGCACCACAGCTTTCGGAACCTGGTTTTCCATTTCAGCCGCCGGGGTCCCAGGGCGCGGTGAGTACTGGAATGTATAGGCGGACGTGAATCGTGCCTTCTCAACTACATCAAGCGTTGCCTGGAAGTCTTCTTCCGTCTCGCCTGGGAATCCGACAATGATATCGGTGGTGATCGAAGCCTCAGGAAGCTTCTCACGGACCTCATCCAAAATGCCTAAAAACTTCTTGGATCGGTACGAACGGCGCATGTCCTTGAGTACTTTGTCAGACCCCGACTGCAACGGCATATGTAGCTGCGGGCAAACGTTCGGGGTTTCTGCCATTGCGTCGATGACGTCAGATGTAAACTCTGCGGGGTGCGGGGAGGTGAAGCGAACACGCTCGAGGCCTTCGATCTCGCCACACGCTCGTAGCAGTTTTGAAAACGCGGACCTATCTCGCTCCATTTCCTCGTCAACGAAATGCACACCGTAAGCATTGACGTTTTGGCCAAGCAAAGTGACTTCTAAGACGCCTTGATCCACGAGCGCCTGTACCTCGGCGAGGATATCGCCCGGACGGCGATCAACTTCTTTGCCACGCAGACTCGGAACGATACAGAATGTACACGTATTATTGCACCCGACAGACACCGAAACCCAGCCCGCATAGCTACTTTCACGTTTCGCTGGAAGAACAGAAGGAAATACTTCGAGCGCTTCTGCAATTTCAACTTGCGCCTCGCCCTGTACTCGTGCACGTTCCAGCAGTACCGGCAGTGAGCCCATATTGTGGGTCCCGAAGACCGCGTCTACCCACGGTGCTCTCTGGATAACGTGGTCTTTGTCTTTCTGCGCCAGACATCCACCAACCGCAATCTGCAAATCAGGCTGCGATTCCTTAACCTTTTTCAAATGTCCAAGCGTTCCGTACAAACGCTTGTCTGCGTTTTCACGCACGGCACAGGTGTTGAAAACGATGAGGTCTGGGGCCTGCCCATCTTCAACTGCCACGTACCCCGAATCTTCCAGCAGACCCGACAACCGCTCCGAATCATGAACGTTCATTTGGCATCCGAAGGTTCGTACTTCGTATGTCCTTGATGCAGCCATCTGGTTCGCCTTTCCTGGTTGATTACGCGGGCCTACGCAGGCACGGCTGAACATTCTAGCCACTGCCAACTACCCCGCCCAAACGCCGCAAATTGCTCCCTAGGAAGTCTCTCGAAGTGATTCAACCCTTGTATCTAGTGCAGTTCTTGCGATAGACATGCACATACCTTGTGGAAAGCCTCGACGCGCCAGCACTCCGACAACCCTGCGCAGCGCGCGGGTGTACTCCGCGTGCCCCGCTGGTGGTGTTTTCACTTCTCGCGCCTTCTTTTCCGCGAGGGCTTCAGCAATTGCGTGTTGGTCCTCGTCACTGATTTGTGCGAGCGCGGCGCGCCGATCTGTTTCTGAGACTCCTTTTTCCCTGAGCTCGCGGTCCAGAAAGCTTCTCGACTTTCCTCGACGTTTCGCCCGCTGTCGAACCCATTCATGGGCGAAGCGCCGATCGTCGAGAAGCGAGGACGCGCGAAGAGACGCCAGTACCTCATCAACGAGAGGCGCTGGGAACTCAGCCTTGACAAGACGCTCCCTGAGTTCATGCTCTGATCGCGGTCGCTGATCCAGCAACCTTAATGCACGCCGCCGTACTGGAGCGAGGGCTTCTTCACGTTCGTAGTTGAAGAGTTCTCCATTCCCACCGGTAGCTTCCCATTCGGCAAGTGCGTCCTGCAGGCGTTGAATCTTTTCCGGATCTGGTGTTGCCACGTATTACTTCGCCTTCGCTGGCTCTTCCTCGTCGTCGAAGTCAATGTTTGGCACCATGTCTACTGGGTCATCAGTCAGCGCATCATCATCGGCAAATTCGCCAACCCCCAATGCACGGAAAATCTTTTGCTCGATCTCGTCCGCAAGGTCCGGGTTCTCCTTCAGGAAATTGCGCGCCTTTTCCTTGCCCTGTCCAAGTTGATCGCCTTCGTAGGTAAACCAGGAACCTGACTTCTTCACGAAGCCGTTCTCTACGCCCATGTCAATAATGGACGATTCCCGAGAGATGCCCTCTCCGTACATAATGTCAAACTCTGCGATCTTGAATGGTGGCGAAACCTTGTTCTTCACTACTTTGAGGCGGGTTCGGTTTCCGATGGAATCCTGTCCGTCCTTCAACGTCTGGATACGTCGGACATCACAACGAACCGAGGAGTAGAACTTCAGCGCTTTACCGCCCGTAGTTGTCTCGGGTGAACCGAACATGACGCCGATCTTCTCACGCAGCTGGTTAATAAAAATCGCTGTAGTGCCGGAGTTGTACAGCGCACCTGTCATCTTCCGCAGTGCCTGCGACATCAACCGAGCCTGGAGGCCAACGTGAGAGTCACCCATCTCACCTTCAATTTCAGCCTTAGGCGTCAGTGCGGCAACCGAGTCAATGACGATGATGTCAATCGCGCCAGATCGGACAAGCATGTCCGCGATCTCCAGTGCCTGCTCCCCTGTATCTGGCTGAGAAACGAGCAAGTTATCAGTATCGACGCCCAGCTTGCGGGCATAATCCGGGTCCAGAGCATGCTCGGCGTCGATAAAAGCTGCGATTCCGCCGGCCCGCTGCGCGGAAGCGATGGCGTGAAGCGCAACAGTTGTCTTACCGGAAGACTCAGGTCCGTAAATCTCAACGATGCGGCCGCGTGGCCACCCACCGATCCCCAGAGCGACGTCAATAGCCGTATTCCCAGATGAAATCGACCGAATTGGAGGCCTGTTCTCATCACCGAGACGCATCACAGCCCCCTTGCCATAATCCTTCTCGATCATTGCGAGTGCAGCATCTAGCGCATTCTGGCGATCTTTCGCGGCTGATGCGGTTTTCTTTTTCGCAGCCATTTACATGTTCTCCTTAATGTTCATTCTGTTCGAGTTCGGCGGCGGCGTTTTTGCATACGCCATCGCCCACACACATGTTTAGACTCACCTTCGAGGGTTACGGTTCCCGATGACTTCTAAATCTGGATCTGACTATAGGCAAGTGCCGAGACATCACCAGAGTGTACACGCATACATGTTCGAATTAAAAGTGCAAAACGGCGAGAGCAGCTAGAAACCCGGCCGATCTACGCCAAGGCGACGCGCCTCTGGAACATCAAAGGCGTCACAAAGTTCGTCCCAGGCTTGACGCAAATCGCCTCCATTTTCGATAACCTCTGCGGCGGTACACCCATGACGAGGCAAAAGTTGCGCCTCAATAATCCATGACGCCCGATCAGACCCAAATTCATCCTGGACGAGTTGGTGAAACTCCGTTAATCGCATGGCCTCAAATATACGCGCAGAAAAATCAATACGATTTCATAGCGAACTGAACACTGTTCAAGTACTATTCTCGCTATGTCAAAAAGCATTCCGCAATCAAAGATTGAAGCCCAAGACCTCGCATACATCGCCGTGTTCGCGGCGGTGATCATCGTACTCGGGTTTGTCTCTATTCCAGTCGGCGCTGCCGGCGTTCCAATCGTCATGCAGAACGCTGCTTGTATTCTCGCGGCGCTCGTGCTCGGCCCTAAACGGGGAACCTACACAGTGCTATTGTTCCTCCTCATCGGACTTGCTCTTCCCGTTCTCGCAGGTGGACGCACCGTCGTCTATGCCCTGGGAAGCCCTACAATCGGATATCTGGTTGGCTACATCGCAAGCGCATTTGTTGCAGGTCTCATCGCCTACCGCGCTTCCAGCAAGAGCTCTTTCGTGAATATCGCCCTCCTTCTTGGAGCCGGGTTCGCTGGCCTGTTCCTGCAGTACTTCTTTGGGGTGTTTGGATTGATGGCACGCGCAAACATGACCTTTGGCGCTGCATGGGCAGCACAGCTACCGTTTGTCATCCCTGACACCGCCAAGGTGCTAGTGATTGTGTTCATCGCATTCGCAGTTCGCGCTGCACTCCCCTCACTCCGTCGCGCATAAACTGGATTATTTCCATGCCGCAGATCAGCTTCAACGACGTGAGCGTCGTACGTAATGACAACACACTGCTCCAACCATTTTCACTTACGTTGCAGGAACATCGGATCGGCATCATTGGCTCGAACGGTTCTGGTAAGTCAACGCTCGTCCGGCTTATCAATGGGCTCGAAGAGCCGAGCACAGGCGAGGTATTCTACGACGGGATTTCGCTTGCAACTCGTAGCTCTGAAGTCCGCCGACGTGTCGGGTTCGTGTTCTCCGACGCAGAAAGCCAGATTGTCATGCCCCAAGTCCACGATGACGTGGCGTTTTCATTGAAGAAGTTCAAGCTCTCTAAGGCAGAGAAAGAGCAACGCGTCGATGAGGTACTGGAACGCTTCAAACTCTTGCACAAGGCAGAACAATCACCTCATACGCTCTCTGGCGGTGAAAAACAGCTTCTCGCGCTGGCCGCGGTACTGGTGACTGAACCGACCACCATCATCGCAGACGAGCCAACAACATTGCTTGACCTGCGAAACCGTCGGCGAATAATCGCTGAATTGAACTCGCTTGATCAACAAACAATCGTGGTGACCCATGATCTAGAGCTACTCAGTGACTTCGACCGAGTAATTTGTGTCAACGACGGCGTCATTGCATACGACGGCACACCAGCAGACACGATTCAGTTCTACACTCAGCTAATGGAGCCGAACAGTGAAGATTGACTCGCTACCAATGGGCGTGTACGTCCCAGGCAAAACGCTGCTCCACCGTATGAGCCCAAAGAAGAAATTCGTACTGCTCATTCTGTACATCCTCATAGCGACCAACTTCGGGCGTACGTTCCCAATCGCGCTCACGTTGCTAGGCTTGATCTTCGTTCTGTACATCGTGGCAAGAATTCCGATCCGAATCGTTGCCAATCAGCTCGTGCCAATTCTTCCCTTGCTCGCAATACTCGGCGCATTCCTTGTCTGGCAAAATGGCATCTGGCTTGCCGGCGTCACGCTGATTACGTTGTTCGCAACGATTCTCGCCGCAAACCTTCTTACTCTGACCACAACAGTTGAAGCGCTCCTTGTATCGCTCGAGGAAGGCCTCAAACCGCTCGGCCGTTTCGGAATACCAACTGAGAAAATCAGCCTCGCTATCGCCCTCACGCTCCGTCTCATCCCGCTCATCTTGCAGACATCGCAGGAAGTTCTCGACGCCCGCAAGGCCCGAGGACTGGGATTTTCTCCCCTCGCGTTTGGCGTACCGCTCATCGTGCGAAGTATCCGAAGGGCGGAACAGATCGGCGATGCACTTGTCGCTCGTGGCGCGCTCGACTAACCGCCTTCAATCCTTCGCAGGGCAAAGCAAAAGCTCCAGGTTTCTATAGAAATCCTGGAGCTTTCTTTACCACGCCTTAGGCTTCGCCGCGGAGCTCACGCATCCGACGTGCGACGGCGTCCTGACTTGCTTGCGGGGCGCCGGTCTTGCCCTGCTCAATCGACTGCTGTTCCTTTCCCGAGGTCAACTCGCCAGACATCTCTGCGCGAATCTGCTCGAGCCGACTGTGGCCTGCCATCTGGATTCCAGCCTGCTCCACCTCAGCCATGCGGCCTTGGATCGAGTTCTCCGCGAGCTCTGCAGCACCCAGTGCGTTCGCGTAGCGGCGCTCAATCTTGTCGCGAACCTGGTCCAAATTCGGGCCGGAGGCGGTCAACGAGTTCATCGAGCGCATGGTCTCGGAAACCTTCTCCTGCATCTTGGCCTGCTCAAGCTGCGACAGCAACTTCGAACGCTCAGCGACCTGCTGTTGCAGGTGTGCCGCGTTGCGCTCCACGGCTTGCTTTGCCTGTGCGGCCTGCTGAAGTGCCTGGTCGTGCAGCGCCTTCGTGTCTTCAACGCCCTGCTCTGCGGTAACAAGCTGCGCCGCGAACGCCTCAGCAGCGTTCTCATACTCGGTCGCCTTCTGTGCGTCACCGTTGGAGCGGGACTTATCTGCTAATTGGAGCGCCTGGCGAGCGTTCGCTTGAAGTTTCTCGACTTCCTCCAAGCGACGATTCAGCTGCATTTCCAGCTGACGCTGGTTACCGATAACGGCGGCTGCCTGCTGCGAAAGCGCCTGGTGCTGGCGCTGAGCCTCGGAAATTGCTTGCTCAATCTGGATCTTTGGATCAGCATTCTCCTCAATCTTGTTGTCGAAAAGTGCCATCAGGTAGTTCCAGAATTTTGAAAACGGGTTTGCCATAGTGTTGCGTTTTACCTTTCGCTGAGCATTGAAATTGGCCGTGTCCACGGCCAAACTGTTTCGTATTCTATCTGTTACAGCGCTGCTCCGCTATGCGTGAATCGCATCAGCCGTAGCGAATTCATCGTTCATCGATTGCAGTGAAAGGTTCGCAACAGCCTCGAGAACAACTTCTGAAACCGTTGTGTCCAGTGCTTCGCAAATCGATGCGAGCAGCTCTGAGGAAACTTCCTTGCGCCCACGCTCCAGCTCAGAGAGATAACCAGAAGAAACGCGGGCTTGAGCAGCAAGAGATCGCAACGTCACGCCTTTATCCGCCCGGAAAGCTCGCAGTGACATTCCTAGCGCCTCTCTCAGCAGCGGTTCTTTCTGGCGGGTTCCAGACTCGCGAAATGGAAAAGCGACCTCATCCTGTGCATCGAACGAGGGCTCAAGCGGCGTATCGATTAGAAGTGTCGTAGTCATCACTTGGTATAACTCCCCTCAACGTGTTTTTGTTCCCGCACGGCATGCAACAGGACGCGAAGCGCTGCTTCAACAGCCCACTCGCGTACCTCGTTGCGCGGCGCCTGTAGCAAGTTTCGGGCCTGTCTGAATCCTGGAATGGTTCCGCGTACGAGAGGGGCGTCGGAAAGAATGTCGCCTGCAAGAACTGCTTCACAACCATCACTTGAGGCGATCCCTACCCAGACCTCACCGACAGGGTGGCCATCCTGTTCACTGGGCCCGGCCACACCAGTGAGCGAAAGACCCCAGTCTGCGTTGAGCTTCCGCCTTGCCGCCTTCGCCATCTCTTTCGCGGTCACCGGAGAAACAGGTCCAAACTCATCGATGACGTCCTGGGGAACACCGGCCAAGGTAACTTTGCACTCGGTCGCGTAAGTCACCATCGCGCCTCGTAGCGCTGCGGAGGCACCCGGAACGCCTGCGAGTGCGGCACTTGCCAAACCGGCAGTGAGCGATTCACAAAGCCCAACTGTTGCATCCCTCTTAGTAAGTTCCGCAATCACATCGGATGCAGTACCTCGCATTAGTTATTCACCTTGCGAGCATCGACAAGGTATTGCACGCCGGTCACCACGGTGACGACTACGGCCAACACCATTACAACGTAGGAAGGCACGTCCATCCAGGAAGGCAGCGGGCACAGGTAGAGAGCAACGCCGACGGTCTGGAGCACCGTCTTCACCTTGCCACCCTTGGACGCGGGAACGACATGGTCGTTGCGCAGCATCCACATTCTCCACATGGTGATGCCGAGCTCGCGGACCACGATGACGATAGTCATCCACACAGGAAGGTTGGACGCCACGTTGAGTACTACAAGTGCCGTAATCATCAGGGCCTTGTCCGCGATCGGGTCCGCAATTTTCCCGAAGTCGGTAATCAGGTTGTAGGTACGGGCGATTGTTCCGTCTAGCTTGTCCGTGAGCATCAGCGCAACGAACACACCGAACGCCGCACCCCATCGCTGGTCCAGTGCCAACCATGCGAAGACGGGGATAAAAATGATTCGCAACGACGTCAAGACGTTGGGTACGTTCCAGTTCGATGGTTTTTCAGTCACGCCCTCTACCCTACCTATCCCATGCTTTCCCTTAGACTGCGTGTTATGAAATATTTTGCATTCCATTACACGTACTCAGATAATACGGACGTCGTAGATGCTACGCGCCCCGCACACCGCGAGTTCATCGCGAAGCAGCTAGAGCTCGGAAGGATTGTCGGATCTGGCCCGCTAGTCGACGCCGGCAAGGCCCTCATCATCGTGCAATTACCAGATACTGCCGACGCTGCGGAGGCAGTATCACTCATGAACCAGGACCCCTACTGGCAGAACAACGCTCTACTCAGCCGCGAGGTCCACGAGTGGAACCCGGTCTCCCGGGTGTTCCCTTAAACCGCGGAAGTTCTACTTCCTCCCGCGCTGCACATGGAGGTGATCCGTCTCGCGGGAACCAGTGGCGGTGTGGTCGCCCTTGCCCGACGTTGCAGGGTCATCAATCCACTCGATGTGGTGGCCCTGGTTATCGACCTTGCGACGGTTCCCGTGGTCGTCGTAGTCGATGTGCCAGCTCGGACCGTTCGGGTCTCGACGCCCAGCCTTGATATCCGCTCGGTCCTTCACCATGGAGCACAGCACGGTAATCACCAGTACTGCCACAATGAAGCCGAGCGATGCAACGGTGCCGACCTCCGGTACGCTCACATTCTCACCGCCATTGACAAACGGCAGGTTGTTCTCGTGTAGCGCGTGAAGCAACAGTTTGATGCCGATAAAGCCAAGAATCACGCCCAACCCGTACGACAGATACACCACACGGTCCAACAAGCCAGAAAGCAGGAAGAACATCTGGCGAAGGCCCATGAGTGCGAACGCATTCGCGGTAAACACGATGTACGCCTCAGAGGTAATCCCGTAGATTGCTGGGATCGAATCAAACGCAAACATTACGTCGATAAACCCGATGGAGAGCAGTGCGACGAACAGCGGGGTCGCTGCGGACTTGCCCTCCTTCGTCTTCGACCACAGCTTGTCACCGTGGTAGGAGCTCGTGACTGGGACGACTTTACGGAGTGCCTTCACGACAGCCATATCGTTCGGATCTGTTTCAGGTGCATCAGTCGCTTCGTCGTAGACGAGCTTGACAGCCGTGTAGATCAAGAACGCTGCGAAGATGTAGAAGACGTCGCTCCACGCCTCGATAAGTGCTGCGCCGAGCAGAATAAACAGCAAGCGGCATACCAACGCGATAACAATGCCCAGGAGCAGCACCTTTTGCTGATACTTCCTTGGAATCTTGAACGCGCCCATGATCAGTGCGAAGACGAACAAGTTGTCCACGGACAGCGCCAGCTCAGTAATGTAGCCGGTGAAGAACTGGACGCCGTGCTCGCCGTCCCACTCCCACCAGATCACACCGCCACAGATCGCTGCCATCGTCATGTAGAACAGCGTCCAAAAGCCCGATTCTTTGATAGTTGGCTCGTGGGCCTGGCGAACGTGAGTAAGAAAGTCAAAGGCGAAAAAGCCCAGAATGATTGCTGCAGTGAGCAGCCATATCCATAGGGGGACACTCAACGTGGTTACCTCCGGTCGTTGCATAGGACAAAGAAAGACCGGAGGTCTCCCCCACCACGTAGCTACGCGGCTGCCTCAACCGGGATACGTATGTTCCGTGTTGACGATTCGAGGCACTTGCGGGGTACTCCCCTCCAATGCGAATGCCAGGCTACACCATCAAGAGGAGTCGCTACCAGTTATACGGCTCCACCGGTGGGATTGTAGGTTGCTTCGACCGTCTTAACGTCATCTTCATCTGCAGTGGCGTCATCACCAAGTTGTGCGTCGACGTCCTTCGGTGCGTCCGCGGGATCCGCACCCTTGAGCATCCAAAGAATGGTCTCGAGCTCCTCTGGCTTCACCAGCACTTCACGAGCCTTGGAGCCTTCCGATGGCCCAACGATGCCACGGGACTCCATCAAATCCATCAGTCGGCCGGCCTTTGCAAAACCGATACGCAGCTTGCGCTGCAGCATGGAGGTCGATCCGAGCTGCGCCGTAACAACGAGTTCAACGGCTTCCAGCAGGTCGTCCAGGTCCTTGCCGATGTCGTCGTCGATAACTTTCTTCTCGGACTCCTTCTCTTCCGTAACGCCCTCGACGTACTGTGGTTCGTCCTGGCTCTTGGCAGCGTCCACGACGGCTTGGATTTCAGCGTCAGACACAAACGCACCTTGCATGCGTTGCGGCTTGCCGGCGCCCTGCGGGATGAAGAGACCGTCGCCCATGCCAATGAGCTTCTCCGCGCCACCCTGGTCGAGGATGACGCGTGAGTCAGTAAGCGAGGATGTTGCAAACGCGAGCCTGGACGGCACGTTCGTCTTGATCAAGCCCGTGACGACGTCCACCGAAGGTCGCTGCGTAGCCAAGACAAGGTGGATACCTGCTGCGCGGGCCTTCTGCGTAATGCGGACGATCGAGTCCTCGATCTCCTTCGGCGCGGTCATCATGAGATCGGCAAGCTCGTCGACGACACAGACGATAAACGGGTAGGGACGCATCTCGCGCTGGGAGCCAGCAGGAGCAGTGATTTCACCGCTCTTCACCTTCTTGTTGAAGTCCTTGATGTGGCGGACCCGAGCGGTCTTCATGTCCATGTACCGCTGCTCCATCTCCTCCACCAGCCACTGTAGTGCCGCCGAAGCCTTCTTCGGCTGCGTGATAATTGGCGTGATCAGATGTGGAATCCCCTCGTACGGAGTGAGCTCCACCATCTTTGGGTCGATGAGGATCAGACGTACTTCTTCAGGTGTTGCGCGCGTCAGCAAGGAAACCAACATCGAGTTCACGAACGCCGACTTACCGGATCCCGTAGAACCCGCAACAAGCAAGTGCGGCATCTTCTGCACCGAAGAGGCAATAAAGTCGCCCTCGATGTCCTTACCTAAGCCGATGAGCATAGGGTCATCGTCTGCAGCAACATTCGGCGCTTCGAGGACATCGCGCAGACGAACCATTTCACGGTCCTGATTCGGCACCTCAATGCCGACGGCAGATTTGCCGGGAATTGGCGTCAACAAACGAACGTTATCGGTCGCGACTGCATAGGCAAGATTGGACTGCAAGTTGGTAATCTTCGACACCTTGACGCCGGGCCCAAGCTCTACTTCGTAGCGGGTCACGGTCGGACCACGGGAGAAGCCCGTCACCATAGCGTTGACCTTGAACTCCTCGAAGACCTCTGTGATGGCTTCGATCATGCGATCGTTGGCTTCGGTGCGAGTCTTCGGCGCTTGGCCAGCGAGCAGCAAATCGGTTGTTGGAACGACGTAGGTGGAATTCCTGTCGACCTTCTTCGCGTGGCCATCCTTCGGCGCCTCAGGTGGAGTTGCGCTTGGGTCCTTCCCTGAACGCGCTACGACCGCCTGGCGAACTGCGTCTCGCGACTGATCGACAGCATCCCGTTGAGCCTCCTCAAGCGTAGGCCGGGGCAGAATCTTCGTCTCCTCGGGTTGCGCAGGCTGACGTTTCGACGCCGCCTTCGTCGCAGGACGTTCAATGACCGCAGTGGCGTCGCTGCCTTCCTGCGTATCGAAGTCTTCGCCGAAATCGAAAACCTCTGTCTCATCACCCGATGTTTGAGGCGCTGACGCTGGCTTCGCCGGGTAGTTATCCAGTGGCGTGGAGGCCTTTCGCAACTTCTCCGAGAAAGACGAAAACCCAGAAACCCTTGGTTTCTTTGCCGCTGTACGTGGAGAAAGACCGGTACGTGGGCTCCTCGATTCAGGCTCAACCCGCGAGCGCTTTGCCGACGTGCGCGGGCACCCCTCTGCGATAGCGTCAATGTCCCGGCCTACATCACTGTAAGGATCCGACTCATCGTCAGTCTCGGGCCGCTGGAATACCGAGCTAAGCCACGCAGTGAAAAAATCATACGCCTCACGCACAGTAATACCGGTTGTACGAAGCGCACCATAAACAATGACAAGTCCCAGCAGCGGAACTGCCACATATGAGGAGAATCCAGCGGCGAGCAAGCCACCGGTGAACGTGCCCACTACCCCACCGGCGATCTTGCGAGATTCCCAATCGGCAGGGTTGCCAGCGAAGACATGAATCATGCCAAGCATCGCAATACCAATAATCAACAGGCCCGACGCCACCCTGGCACGTACTGCCGGTTCTGCCTTCACGTTCAGCATGAGAGCGATAGCGATGCAGACCAAAATCACAGGAAGCAGGAGCGCACCAGCACCAATTGCCCAGTGAACACCCTGCGCAATGACGTTGCCTATCGGGCCAGCGATATCCATCCACACGGAGGCGCCCAGGATCGCGGCAAGGCCAATGAGCACTAAACCGTACGCGTCAACGTTGCCACGCGAGATGCCCAACGAGCGACTGGACTTTCGTGAGTGCTCTTCACGTTGCGGCGCCTCAGCAGAGGGGCCGTCGTCAAGAAAATCGAAGTTGTCGTCCTCGTCATCGTATCCGTTTGCGTCGGGCACGCTGTCAAAACTCTCCTTACGGCGTGGTCGAAGTTTGGTAAGCAACGAACCAGCTCCGCGAACTGCACTGCCAATTGAGCTTCCGACGACTCTCGTCGCGGACCCGACCCGTTCATCGGCAGTCTCTGCCGCGACCATGGACGAGGTCGGTGGATGCGTCATCGACGCTGGGGCACCGTAACGGCTCGTCGTTGAACGTGCACGGTCCCGCGGGCCTGTCGAAGCTCGCGTATTTCGTGGCGCTGGTTTCCTGGCAGACATGTGCTACACATTAGTACCTTGCGCACCATTATTACCATCCGCCACTCTAAAACCACAGATATTGTTACAGGCGAATGAATCAAGTACTACAACTTGATATCTACTCCAGCAAGAGCTTCAACCGCACCGGTTACATCCACTTCGACCGCGCTGCGACCGGCGGCCCACAACAATAGTTCCCCGGGTTCGCCATATACGCGGACGACGTTATCGCCCTGCTTTGAAACGCCGACGCCTTCGCCAATGACCGCAGGAGGCAAGTCCGGGGGCGTCAAAATCACAGGTACCGCAACACCTTTCAGCGTGACTGAACCAAACCGCTTCGCAAGCTTCAAAAGTTCTTTGTTGGTGACGGCACTAAACTGCCGAGGCTCGACCTTACCTCTACCTCGACGAACGTCTTCGTGGTGAATAAAGTGCTCGGCTGTATTTAACGTGTCGTCACTCGGCTTGAAAAGCGAAGGCGGACCGATGGCCCAGAGACGCACAAGATCCTCGTACGACCATGATGCAAGTCGGGCTTCCTCCGCCTCCAAAAACTTCCTCGCTCGCTTTACGAATATTCCGATGGCAGCTAATGGCCTTCGTTCACGGATATAGAGGTGCGTCGCCAAATCGCGAGTGTTCCAGCCCTCGCACAGCGTCGGTGCTTCAGGCCCGACTTCGAGTAACAGTTCAGCGAGTTGATTTCGTTCAGTCTTTGCAAATGACATGGGCCCTAGCATAGTGCCAGGGCCCATAGTTCTGCTCACAAAAGTGTCAGGTATTAAAGCGACTCTCGTGTTGCTTGAACATCAGCGTCTTCTGCCGGTCCAATATCCGCCGCGGTTGGAACCACGGTTGGAAGAATGACTGGCTCACGCTTGTACTTCTGCTCAATCGTTCGCGAGAGCTGACGACGAAGCTGCTGCACCATGCGGTACGGGTCATTCTCCCCTTCTGCAGCCAAATCACCCATAACTTCCTGGACACGCTCGACGACCTTCTTATTGAAGTCACGGTCGTCTTCAGAGAAACCAGTGGTGGAGACGCGCGGTACCTCAATGAGGCTACTCGTGCGGTCGTCGATCACGCAGGTAATCGAGACAACGCCACCTGAGGCAAGCGAGCTGCGGTCTGCCAGCACGTCCGGGTCTACGTCGCCCATCGTCGCGCCATCAACATAAAGCTGTCCGACCTGGTACTGGCCAACAACCTTGATCTTGCCCTTCGTCATGTCAACCACAACACCATTTTGAGCAAGTGCGGTATTCTCCGGCTTCACACCGGTCGCAATAGCGAGCTCCTTGTTCGCGCGCATGTGGCGCCACTCACCGTGCACAGGCATAGCGCAAGTCGGGCGTGCTGCGTTGTACAGGAAGAGAAGCTCACCGGCGTAGCCGTGGCCAGAAGCGTGGACATGAGCTTCGGAGTTCGTCACCACAGTCGCACCGATTTGTGCGAGGTTGTTGATCGCCGCGAACACAGCTTCCTCATTACCTGGGATCAGGGAAGACGACAGGATGATCATGTCACCGTCGCGGATGGTGATCTGGCGGTGTTCACGGCGCGACATACGCGAAAGCGCAGCCATCGGCTCGCCCTGCGTACCCGTTGTGATCAGCACAACCTTATGCGGCGCCATCTTGGCAGCTTCTTCGATAGGGATAATCGTGTTCTTCGGAGCCTTCAGCAGGCTCATCTTCTCGGCGATTTCCATATTTCTCAACATGGAGCGGCCGTTGAAGGCAACCTTGCGACCATTCGCTACAGCCGCGTTGACTGCCATTTGGACGCGAGCAACGTTGGAAGCAAACGAAGCAATCACAACGCGCTGCTTCGCCTGGCTCACCAAACGCGTCAGTGTCTCCTCGATACCGGCCTCGGATGCAGAAATACCCGGCACCGTAGCGTTCGTGGAGTCGCACATAAACAGATCGACGCCTTCGTCACCGTAACGCGACAGCGCCGGCAGGTCCGTCGGCATTCCATCGTACGGAGTCTGGTCCACCTTGACGTCACCGGTCATCACAACATGACCCGCGCCGGTCTTAATAGACAGTCCGAGACACTGCGGAATGGAGTGATTCACGTGCCAGAAACGCACGTGGAATGGGCCCAAGTTGACGGAAGAATCCTTGTTCACCTCATGCAACTTCGGACGCTGACGGTGCTCCTTCGTCTTCGCAGCAATCAGCGCATTGGTGAAACGCGACGAGTAAATCGGGATATCCGGGCGCAGCTTCAACAGCCACGGGATTGCGCCAATGTGGTCTTCATGACCATGTGTGACAACCAGGGCCTCGACCTTGTCCAACTTCTTTTCAATCGGACCAAAGTCAGGCAGCACAAGATCAACGCCTGGTTCACCGGAGTTCGGGAACAGCACACCACAGTCGACGATGAGCAGGCGCCCGTTGTATTCAAACACCGTCATATTACGACCGATTTCGGAAATACCACCCAAGGCGTAAATACGCAGGGTTCCCTTCGGTGCCTTCGGAGGAGCCGGGAGGCGCTTCGTCAAGTCTGCGCCCTGCATCGACTTCACCGGGTTGCGACGGCCACCGCCGTTGTTACCGCGTCCACGGCCGCGTCGGCGATTCCTGCCGTTACCGCCATTTCCGTTCGAGTTCCGGGACTTGCTATCCCGCTGTGACTTCTCAGGGCCCTTGTCATCTTCATTACTTGCGGTTCCTGCGGCCTGCTTCGGTGCCTGAAACACCGGCTTCTGTTCAGTGGCCTCAGGTGGCCCTGCTTTACGCGTCACTTTGCGTGAGCGTGTACGGGGTTCGTTCATACTTAAAGGACTCCAGCCTTCTTCAAATCTTCTCTGAGAACCTCTACCTGCTCAGAGGTCGCTCCGACCACTGGCAGGCGTGGTTCGCCTACTTCAATGCCCTGCAGACGCAGAGCAGCCTTTGCAAATGTTGTGCCACCGAGAATCGCTTGTTGATGTGCGAGAACGTCGATGACGTTGGCGTTAATTTCCCGCGCACGGACGAGGTCGCCTTCCTCGAAGCTTGTGATGAGCTCGCGCAATGCTTGCGGTGCTGCGTGGCCTACAACCGAGATCACACCGGTTGCCCCCATGGCCAGCCACGGCAGGTTCAGCGGGTCGTCTCCGGAATACCATGCCAGACCTGTTGATTGGATCAACGGTGCTGCCTCGAAGAAGTCGCCTTTCGCGTCCTTCATCGCAACTACGGTTGGCAATTCCGCCAACTTCGCAATGGTGTCCGAGGCAATCGGAATCGCAGAGCGTCCTGGAATGTCGTAGAGGCAGATCGGCAACGAAGTTGCAGACGCGATCTCCCGGAAGTGCGCAAACACGCCGTCTTGAGACGGCTTCGAGTAATACGGCGTGACAACCAAGAGGCCATCAGCCCCTGCCTCAGCAGCTTCCTTCGCCAATGCGACGGACTTTCGGGTATCGTTCGTGCCTACTCCGGCGATAAGTTTGGCGCTATCGCCAACTTCTTCACGCACCGCTTTCAGTAACGCGACTTTCTCTTCACTGGTTGTCGTTGGCGATTCGCCCGTCGTGCCCGCAAGCACGAGGGCATCAATGCCATTGCCGACAAGGTGGGCAGCCAATGCTCGTCCTGCCTTAACGTCTAGCTCGCCATGCTTATCGAACGGCGTGACCATTGCGACGCAGACTGTGCCGAAAACGTCAGCACCGATATTAGCTTTCATAGAAGTGCCCATGCCAAAAGAGCGTACCCTTTTTGCTGGCTGAATGTAACTCCACCGCTACGTTTTGTACTGGGTTGTTGCCTTCTTAGTCCCGTCCGGCAGTGTTGTGACAACGAAGTCCTCGAATAAGACGGGTGCGCACTCACTCAAAAGTTCCAGACACCTCACGGCGACCGCCCGTAACTCCTCCCCACTGTGCTCAGCTGCCCTGGTCGCAACAAAATTCCGCCAAGTCCGGAGGTTGCCGCTGACAACAAGTCGGGTTTCTCTCGCAGCCGGAGCAAGTGCCATAGCTGCCTCGCGTACCTGTTGCTTGCGCAGTAAGACATTCTTCTCATCCGTCAGACTTGCTTCCACCGCGTCATGCAATTCGTCGTACACAAACGTAGCGTCTTCAATCGCGTGCTCGAAAAACCGTTGAAGTTGCTCGTCGCGCTGTACAACGCTAGGAACCACGACTCCTCTTTGCTCTTCAGGTAAGGAGTACTGTGAAAGCTCGCTGATTGAAAAGTCTCGGTGTCGCAATATCTCATGGCTGGTGGCCATTGAGATTCCCTGAATATACAGCGTCACGCTTGCGTGCTCGAGCAGCGAGAGGTTGCCGGCATCAATGATGTGATGCAGGAAGGCGTCCGTGCTCGAAGTGTGAGACTCATTGTCACCGAAGGAGTCATAGCTTGCCCTGCCTGCAAATTCGACGACAGCATCCGCCGCCGCTGCACCAGATGAAGGCCGCCAGCCCAGTCCGGCTGGCGGTTCGAACGTTGATGCTGCCACGAGCTGGATGCTGAGTTGGCGCTGCGGCTGCATCTGTTACAGCCCGAGGAACTTGTCAAGGCCAATCGTGAGGCCTGGATGATCCATGACGTTTCGTACGCCGAGCAATACACCCGGTACGAACGAATCACGCCCATAGGAATCTTGGCGGATAGTCAACGACTGATCGACGGTGCCGAAGATAACTTCCTCATGCGCAACCATTCCGGTCATACGCACAGCGTGGACTCGGACACCATCGATATCTGTGCCGCGCGCTCCATCGAGTTCCTGCACAGTGGCATCCGGACAAGGTTGCATTCCGGCGGCCTTTCGGGCCTCTGCAATCCCTTGCGCTGTCTTTACCGCAGTGCCGGACGGTGCATCCAGCTTGTTCGGATGGTGGTACTCAACTACCTCGGCTGACTCGAAGAACTTGGCCGCCTGGCGAGCAAAGGACATCGTCAATACAGCTGAGATGGCGAAGTTAGGCGCAATGAGAACGCCAGTGCCCTGCGAAGCAGCACACCAGCTGCGTACTTGGTCGTAGCGATCGTCGTCAAAGCCTGTTGTACCGACAACACAGTAGATACCGTGCTTGATGCAGAATTCGAGGTTGCCCATAACGGAGTCAGGAGTGGTGAAGTCAACGATAACTTCGGCGCCAGCGTCCAGAAGTTTGTCTAAGCTGTCGTCTTTATCAATTTCGGCGACAAGTTCAAGATCATCAGCAGCGCGCACGCCCGCTACAACTGCGGTACCAACGCGCCCATGCGCCCCTAATACACCGACTTTGATTGACATTTTCATTCCTCAATTCTCTACATACGAGTTACATTCGATCTACTGCTGTCACTGTAGCGCGCCGTGAGGCAGGTGTGGTTCGGTACACTCGAAAAGCATGAAGAGAAGCTTGATCCTCCCCGGTGTCCTCACCGTGGCTGCACTGCTCACCGCGTGCGGCACGGGCTCCGAAGTGACAGAGCCGTCCACAGCAACCGCGTCCACTGAAAGCGCTACAGCTACCACTACGCAAGACGCATCTGCTACGGAGTCAACGGTGTCGGCTGCCGCATCTCCCGCAGCCCCAGTCGCTCTCAACGCTTTCGCTCCGCCCGAAGGTGCCCCTGAGCTAACGCTCCAGGATGTTCGAGTCGGTAGCCATGAGACTTATGACCGCGTCGTCTTCGAGTTCTCAGGCAATGGCCTACCTGGATACCGAATTCAGTACACCGATAAGGCACTCCAGCAGGCCTCCGGCCACGAGCTCGCGGTCACCGGTAACAATATCTTGGAGGTGCTCATCGACGGCACACCGATGGATCGACTCCCGAGCAACCCTGACCTTATCTCCGCTGGCCCATATCAGCTGGCAACCGGCAACGTCGCTGGGATCACCAACGGCGGCACGTTTGAGAACCAGTCGCAGTTCTTCATCGGACTCGACCGGCAGCGTTCGTTTGAGGCCACGGTGTTGGAAAGTCCAACACGGCTAGTTATTGACGTCCACCGTTAGCTCGGCAAACGCGTAGTGGCCAGGGCGTAAATGCCCTGGCCACTTCTTTAAGCGGTGAGACTACTTGTCCTGCTCAACAGGAACAAGGGAGATCTTGCCGCGATTATCAATATCACGAATCTCGACCTCGATCTTGTCACCGACGTTGACAACGTCCTCGACCTTCTCGATGCGCTTGTTGCCACCCAAGTTCGAGATATGAATCAGGCCGTCGGTTCCCGGGACGATCGAAACGAACGCGCCGAATGCAACGGTTTTGACCACGGTACCCAGGTAGTGCTCGCCTACCTTCGGCAACTGTGGGTTAGCAATTGCGTTGATCTTGTCGATCGCGGCGTCTGCTGCTTCGCCACTGGTTGCCGAGACGTACACGGTTCCGTCCTCTTCAATCGAGATGTCCGCGCCGGTTTCCTCGGTAATCGAGTTGATCATCTTGCCCTTCGGGCCAATGACCTCACCAATCTTGGAAACAGGAACCTTCACCGTGGTGATTTTCGGCGCCAACGAGCTCATGTCATCCGGCGAATCAATGACCTCTGCCATCGTGTCCAGGATGGTCTCTCGAGCATCATGCGCCTGCTTCAGAGCCGAAGCGAGCACGTCAGAAGGAATGCCGTCCAGCTTGGTATCAAGCTGCAGGGCGGTGATGAACTCGCGGGTGCCTGCCACCTTGAAGTCCATATCGCCGAACGCATCTTCCGCGCCCAGAATGTCCGTCAGAGCGACGTACTTCGTCTCACCATCGACGTCACCCGACACAAGGCCCATCGCAATACCCGCGACCGGAGCAGCCAGTGGCACACCAGCGTTGTACAGCGACAACGTCGATGCGCACACGGAGCCCATCGACGTCGAACCGTTGGAGCTCAGCGCCTCAGAAACCTGGCGAATCGTGTACGGGAAGTCTTCGCGCGAAGGTATCACTGGCAACAACGCGCGCTCTGCAAGCGCACCGTGACCGATTTCGCGGCGCTTCGGGGAGCCAACACGACCTGTTTCACCAGTCGAATACGGTGGGAAGTTGTAGTGGTGAATGTAACGCTTCGAAGTCTCAGGGCTCAGCGAATCGATTGGCTGTTCCATCTTCAGCATGTCAAGCGTCGTCACACCAAGGATCTGGGTCTCGCCGCGCTCGAACAGTGCCGAACCATGCGCACGCGGGACGAGTTCGACTTCAACACCAAGGTCACGGATCGCGGTCACGCTGCGACCGTCGATACGGTAGCCATCCTTCAGGATCTTGCCTCGAACAATCTCCTTCTGCAGTGCGTTGTACGCCGCGCGAATCTCCTTCACCACAGCAGCAACATCGTCGTCATCTTCGTCGACGTCGAGGCGGTCAAGCACATCTTCTTCGATGTCCTCGATGTACGCGTTGATCTTCTCTTCGCGCTCCTGCTTGCCAGCGATGGTCAGGAAGGAAGCGAGCTTCTTCGATGCCTTCTTCTCCACTGCTTCAAACACCTCATCGGTGTATGCCGGGAATAGCGGAAACTCCTTGCGTTCCTTGTCGAACTGAGCTGCAAGGTCGCGCTGCGCCTCACACAGCGTCTTGATGTACGGTTTCGCAGCCTCCAGACCGTCTGCGACGGTTTCCTCGGTAGGTGCAGGTGCGCCGTCAGCGATCAGCTTGACGACGTTCGCGCCAGCTCCTGCCTCAACCATCATGATTGCAACATCCGCTTCCGTCTTACGGCCACGCTTGCGCTCAACAATGCGGCCCGCAACAACCATCTCGAAGATGGCACGCTGGTGCTGCTCGTGATTCGGGAATGCAACCCACTGGCCTTCTGGGTGTTTATCGTCAGCGATCAATGCCATACGCACACCACCAACGGGGCCGGAAACCGGCAGGCCAGAAAGCTGCGTTGCCGCGGAAGCTCCGTTGATAGCGACAACGTCGTAGTACTCTTCCGGGGCGATCGACAGGACGGTAATCACGACCTGAACCTCGTTGCGCAGCCCCTTCACGAAGGTTGGGCGCAGTGGGCGGTCGATGAGACGGCAAGCCAGGATCGCCTCGGTGGATGGGCGGCCTTCGCGGCGGAAGAACGAGCCCGGGATACGGCCCGCGGCATACATTCGCTCCTCGACATCAACGGTCAGAGGGAAGAAATCAAAGCCTTCGCGGGGGTTATTCGACGCCGTCGTCGTCGCAAGCATCATGGTGTCATCGTCCAGGTAGGTCGTCACCGAGCCATCTGCCTGGCGAGCCAACTGGCCCGTCTCAAAACGAATGGTGCGAGAACCGAAATCACCATTGTCGAGCGACGCTACTGCTTCGGTAACCCCATACTCTTCATCAACGTGGATTTCGTACGAATTTCTCGGCTTAAAACTGCTCAATTGATCCCTCTCCTTGGATCTCCGGGCGATCATCGATGTCGCCGCTTTTGTGTCATTTAGAACGAAGCACACTCTACCACCCTGCCAGGGATTTCACCACGCTCCAGACACAGCTAAACCCCCGCCCTGAAAGCCAGAGCGGGGGTTTGAAGCCTTATGACGTGATTGTCTTAACGACGCAGGCCGAGACGAGCAATCAGGTCACGGTAGCGCTCCACGTTGTTCTCGCGCAGGTACTTCAGCAGACCACGACGGCGACCAACCAGCAGCAGCAGGCCACGACGGGAGTGGTGGTCGTGCTGGTGGAACTTCAGGTGCTCAGTCAGGTTGTTGATGCGCTCGGTGAGCAGCGCAACCTGCGCCTCCGGGGAACCGGTGTCAGTCTCGTGCACACCGTAGGTCTTCAGAATCTCTGCCTTTTTCTCAGCGTTCAGCGCCATGAAAAACTCCTCATTTGTTTCAGTCCGCATATACTTTGACCACTTTGTGCTGCAACTGCTGCGAACCACAGTCTCAACTCGCACAAAGCCTGGACTACTTTAGCTGCTGCGCGCCAGGTTGGTCAAACGTGTCATGAACTCATCGAGGAATCGATCAACGTCGACACCAACTGCAACCTGACTCGTCTTCTTCGGGTCATTCAGACGCTCCGGGTCCCCGATCGTTCGTCCACGAGTTGGCTCTTCGAGGTCCGTGCGCAGGTTTATACCAATGCAGTCAACCAGGCTGGGATCTATCGCAACTGCTACCGCCAACGGGTCATGCAGCCCGCACCCACCAAGATGCGGCGAAGTTGTTTCATATGCCTTGATGTAAAAGTCAGTCGCCTTTGCCAAGAAGTTGCCTTGAGACGTGCCCAACTCCTTCCACACCGCGGTTTCCTTCGACGTCAACAACGTCTGTAAAGTGACATCGAGCCCGATCATGGTGAGGTTCTGTGCCCTGCGCATCACAAAGTCAGCAGCTTCGGGGTCCTGATTGATGTTCGCCTCAGTGCACGTATTGACGTTTCCCGGCACGGTCAACGCACCGCCCATCATCACAATCCTGGCACTGTCTGCAAAGTCTTTATCGGCTTCCATGGCAGCTGCGACCGTCGTCAGAGGCCCGACAGGAACAACCACTAACTCGTCGCCGTAGCGGTGGAACGCGTCGACCATGAAGTCCACCGCGGAGGCTTCCTCGACAGCGCGATGGGCATCCGGAAGTTGCGCCTCCCCTATACCGTTTACGCCGTGAATGAACTGCGAAATCTCCAGAACTTCAAAGCTATCCTTGGCACGAGCATGCGTCGGGCCAGCGAACACGGGAATATCGGTGCGCCCGAATAACTCGAGAATCGCGAGACTGTTGCGAACACTATCAGCCACCGTGACGTTTCCATATGTCGATGTCACGCCGACAAGTTCCACTTCAGGTGAAGCCATAGCATATGCCAACGCCAACGCGTCGTCGATACCGGTGTCTACGTCGAGAATCATCTTGATGGTCACAGCAAAAACCTTTCAAGCAACACAGATCAGCAACGGCTTTATTCTACGGAATCAGCAACAGGCTCGCTTAAGAGCTCGCGGGTCCGGGAAACGTCCCGAGCCATGTGCTCCAGAAGCTCGTCAACGGAATCGAACTTGACCATGTCGCGAACCTTCGCCACGAATTCGACGCGGGCCTTCCGATCGTAAAGGTCAGCATCTCTATCAAGCACGTAGGACTCGACACTGCGCCGCTTGTCACCGAACGTCGGATTAGTGCCGACTGAAATCGCAGCCGGGTAGCGCTTTCCCGGAACCATGTTCCCGCCGATGGGGGCATCGTCGATAATTGTGAGCCACCCCGCGTACACCCCATCCTTCGGGAGGGCAGAGACATCAGCAACATACTGATTCGCGGTCGGGTAACCGAGCTCGCGACCTCCTCGCCCAGCACCCCGCTCGATCGGACCCACAACGGAGAACGGCCTGCCCATGTAGTCCTTAGCCACGCTGATGTTGCCCTGCGCAAGCTCGTCCCGAATCGCCGTTGAACAAATTCTTGTCGCACCCTCTTTCAGCAGGCGGACTACCGTCACATCAACACCATTCTGCTCACCGAGCTGCACCATCGTCTGCGACGTGCCGGAAGCGTTACGTCCGAACGTAAAATTCTCGCCCACAAAGACATGACGAGCATGCAAGGTGCCCATCACTACTTTGTCGAAATAGTCTTGTGCACTCTCCCCCGCAAGCTCTTTGCGGAAATCGATAACAATCAGCGCGTCCACGCCAAGCTCAGCGATGAGCCGCGCCCGCTCCTCGAGTGGCATCAGCGCCGTGGGTGCGGCTTCCGGACGAAATACTGCTACCGGGTGCGGCTCAAATGTCATCACCACGCATGGCACCTGGAGACGCTTCGCCTCATCAACAGCTGCTTTGATCAGCATCTGGTGACCGCGGTGGACTCCGTCAAAGACCCCTATCGTCAGCACGGTGCCGTCGAGGGCACCAAACGATTCCGGGACAGCATTAAGACCGTGCAAAATATCCACGTGCAATAGCGTACGGCATACTAAAGAGCTATGAGTGATCCCCTCGCTACATCTGGAATTGTTGTCATCGATAAGCCACAAGGTCTCACAAGCCACGACGTGGTCGCACGCCTTCGCCGTGCTTTCGGGACCCGCAAAGTTGGTCATGCCGGCACCTTGGATCCGATGGCGACTGGAGTACTGGTTGTCGGTATCGAGCGCGGCACAAAGCTCCTCGCCCACCTCGTCGCGGAAACCAAAACGTACGAGGCAACCATTCGGCTCGGCGCCACCACCACGACGGATGACGCCGAGGGCGAGGTCGTCAGCACCTCCCCCACCGATGCAGTCACTGACGCCGACATTATCGACGCCATCGACAGCTTCCGCGGCGATATCATGCAGCGCCCCTCAAGCGTGTCCGCAATCAAAATCGACGGCAAGCGCGCACATCAGCTCGTCCGCGAAGGACACGATGTCGAGATCCCAGCCCGACCAGTAACAATTCATGAGTACAGCATTTTGGGCATCGCTCGCGTCGATACCTGGATTGACGTCGATGTCCGTGTGCACTGCTCCTCGGGGACGTACATTCGCGCGCTCGCACGCGATCTAGGTGAGACCCTACACACCGGCGGGCACCTGACTGCGCTTCGCCGAACCACAGTCGGGCCCTTTAACCTCGAGCACGCATTGGAGCTGGAAGACATCCAGGCTCACCCGCGCTTCAGCCTCACCCTCGACGAAGCCTGCGCTACCTGTTGGCCGGTACTGCCCGTCACCAACGATGAATACGACGCCCTCGCTATGGGCAAATGGCTCGAACCTCGCGGACTTTCGGGTGTACACGCTGCACAACGTGACGACGGCCGCGTCGTCGCCCTTGTGAAAGAATCCAAGAAGCGTCTTGCCACGGTGTTTGTCGCGCGCCCATCCACGCTGTAGTCAGCGCTAACGCCGTTTTTCGCGTTTGTCGCTACAACAGAAACGCAGAAGTGATGACGTAGCCAGCCCGGTGCACCCAGCGCCCCTCAAAGAACGGAGCGGGCGTCGGCCGCTCGAGAATGTACGAAACAAATGTTCCGTTCGGCCGGATATAGATTTCCGCCTGATCGAATTCCAACATCTTTCGCGCCAACGGGAACCAACACTTATATGTGGCCTCTTTCGCGCAGAACAGCAGCCGATCAGCCCAGAAGCAGCCCTCTGCCCGAAGTGCGTCCAACATCTCAAGCTCGGTTGGGCACGCGATTTGGGGCAATACGCCTTCCGGAAGCGGCTCCGCCAGCTCAGCATCAATACCGATAGAGCGCACCTTGTTGAGTGGCGCAACGACCGCCGCACGAAAACCATCCGTATGCGTCAAGGAGCCGCACACGCCGTCGGGCCACAACGGCATCCCAGCTTCGCCCCGCATGATGCGGTGAGGACCTTCGACCCCTAGTTCGTCGAGGGCGCGGTGCGCACACCAACGGGCATCGCCGAACTCCCCTTTCCGGATATCGACCGCTCCGCGGACAACGCCTTTCTCCTGCTCGTCGAGATTATCGTAATTGCGGAGATTATGGCCGTCATCGGTTCGAAGAGAGACGAACCGCGCAGAGGGAGGGAATAATGACAGATCGCGCACTAGCGGTTCACCTCCCAGACTGGGTACGGCCAACGATGTTCCTCTGGCCAGCGCTGCCACTCCCTGGGGTACCCCAACGACACTTCAATATGCGGAATGCCGTCTACATGTACGGTCCCCGGGATATGAAGGTGTCCGTAGACTACGGCCTGTGCCTGGAACCGCTTAGGCCAACTGCGCGTGTGCCGGGTCCCGCACCACATGGCAATGTCCCCGTAGAACAGGCGGTGCGTTGGCTCCTTTACCAGTGGCCAGTGGTTGACCAAGATCGTCTTCCCGTGCACGCGAGAAAGGCGCTTCGTTGTGTACGCCAAGCGCTCCCAGCACCACGCACGAGTATCTACAAATGGGCGGATAGCAAACTCGTCCGTCATCAGAATGTTGTTGTCGCGAGCTTTCTTCAGCGCGGCGTCGACACTTAAATGCTGAGGGCGAAACGAGTAGTCGTACAGAGTAAACAGTGGCGCCACCGTAATGCCGTGGAATACCGGGTACGGGTCCTCAGGCGTTACAACGCCGAGTTCTCGCATTGCCTGGACTAGCGCAACGTACTTATCACGGCCTCTGTAGCGTGATCGCTCGCTAGAGAACAGCTCGTGGTTTCCAGGGGCCCAGATGACTTTCTCAAACCGTTGAGCAAGTACACCCATCACGTTGACTATCAGCTCAAATTTCTCTGCAACATCACCCGCGACAATCAGCCAATCCCCCTCATGCCGCGGTTGAATGAGGTCGATCTTGGCCTGATTCGCCTTTACTGCAGCATGCAGGTCGCTGACCGCCCACAGTGTCGGACCTAGCATGACGTACTCACTCCTCTACCCCGGTGCGCGCCCACTTCATCGAACGGAACCGCCACAGCACTCCCACCAGACGCAACACGACTGAGACAAAATAGCCGGCCCACACACCCGCGAGACCCCACCCCAGCCACATGGACAACAACGTCAAAGGCAAAAATCCACCGAGCATTGCGCCAATCGAAAGGTTGCGCAGGAAGACAGCGTCACTCGCTCCAAGCAGCACCCCATCGAGCGCAAACACCGCACCCCCCACAACGATCATCGCCACCAACCACCGCCAAGGGACAGCCAGCGCGTCTGCCATGCCAGGATCATGCGTAAAAATCGACTGGATTGGCCCATCGAACACAAGAAAAACCGCAGCGAGCACAACCGCAAACACCGTAGCGTAGCGCGTAACAGCTGCACCTGTCCTTCTTGCGCGCTCCACGTTTCCCTGCCCAAGTGCAGCCCCTGTAAGCGTCTGAGCTGCAATTGCGAGCGAGTCCAGCACGAGACACAGGAAGTTCCACAACTGCAGCAACACCTGGTGCGCGGCCAACGCGAAGACACCAAAACGACCAGCGACTGCGGTAGCGGCGAGCAACGAAATCTGAAAGGAGGCGGAGCGCAAAATCAAGTCACGTCCAAGCACCAACTGATGGGCAATGACATTCCACTGTGGGCGCCAAACAGCGCCCTCTCCTCGATGTTCCTTTACAAGCGCCCCAACGAATAGTGAAGCGGTAATTCCCATTCCTATTACATTGGCCACAGCAGAGCCCACCAGCCCAAAGTGGTCAACAAGCAAAGGCAATAGAACCGCCCCGGGTACAAGACCGCACAGCGTCAACACAAACGGTAGCCTGGTGTTTTGCACTCCTCGCATCCAACCATTACCTGCCATAATCAGCAGCGTCAGCGGAATAGCGACCGCCGCGACATGCATCCACTGCGCCGCGTCAGCAGACGTTTCCGCATTCTGAGTCAACGCGAACGCGATGGGTTCGGCGAACAGCCAAATAATCGACGCCAATCCGAGGCCCACGAGTATTGCCACCCACGAAGCCTGGACGCCTTCCGCGACCGCATCAGCACGCCGACCTGCGCCGTAAAGACGCGAGCTACGCGCGGTAGTGCCGTAGGAAAGAAACGTCAGCTGCGTGGTCACCGTAGATTGCACCGCAGTACCAGCAGCGAGCGCCGCAAGCTCAACCGTGCCCAGCCTTCCAACCACAGCAGTATCCAGCAGCAAATACAGAGGATTCGCCGCAAGCACGCCGAGGGCCGGTAGCGCCAAGGCAAAAATGTCACGCGCCCGCACACCATGTGTATTCGTCATACAGGAGCAGCCTTACTCCGCAACGTATGCGTCATGCAATGCAGCCAGAAGCTGATCTTGTACCTGCTCTTTCGTTCCTTGCGCTGAGTACCCCGCAGCCGGGCGGTGACCACCCCCGCCGAGCGCACTTGCAACGACGGAGACATCTACCTTTGTCGAGCGCAAGGAAATCCCCCACCGCTCCGAGTGGAACTGCTTGAGTACAACCCCGACGTCACTGCCAACGAGGACACGCGCGTAATCAATTACTGCTTCAACGGCAGTTTGGCTCATCGCTTGCATCGCAGCTTCATCAATACACATGAACGAAACTGTGAGATCATCGACTTGGCGTGATTCCAAGCTTGCTAATGCACTACCCATCAAACGTAGGTCATCGGCCGTCATCTCGTCCGAAAGCTGCAGGGATATGTTCCTTGGATTGAGCCCGAATTCCAACAACTCTCCAGCAAGCGTATGCATTCTCGGGGAACCCCAACGGAAGTTACCTGTGTCGGTGACAAGCCCGGAATACAGGCAGTAGGCCAGTTCAGCATCTAACTCGACGCCGAGGTACGTGAACAGCTCCCGGATGATAGTCGTCGTCGATTCAGAATCGATAATGAGGTTCCGCGCTCCGAACCCGTCATTCGAACGGTGATGGTCAAGCACGATCACCCGCTCTTGCTGCGCCATAAGCTCAGATTGGTAGCATCCCGTTCGGTCTACCGAGGCACAATCAACCGTGACGATCAGCCCATCCGCTGGTAACGCTTCCCCATAGACGACCTCATCAACCCCCGGAATAGAGCGCAGGTTATTTGCGTGCGGGAATGGCTGGCCGATGTAAGCACTGGCTTCAATTCCGATCTGCCGCAATCCGCGAACAAGAGCGCACGCCGATCCAATCGCATCAGCATCGGGCTTGATATGGGCCAGCACCGCAACATTCGATGCGCTCTTGATGGCGCCAGCAACTTTGCTAAATTCGGCCTCTGCTTGGGGAAATAACAACGCCATAGTGCCTACTCTTCAATCGTCTTATACGGGTTTTCCTCACCTGCTGGCTGGGCGTTCTCTCGCAGTCGCGCCAGCTCCTCATCGCGACGACGAGCTTTCTCCAGCAGCTCTTCCATCCGCGCCGAGGACTCCGGCACCGTATCAAGCTTGAACTCAATCGTAGGAGTAAAGCGGACGCTCAACTGGTCGCCAACAATCTTGCGGATCTGCCCTCGGTGACGGTGCAGCGCCTCTGCAGCCTGATCGTAATCCGGCTCGTCGTCGATATTCTTTCCGCGGACCGTGTAGTAGACAGTCGCATCATGTAGGTCGCCGGTCATCCGGACGTCCGTAATAGTCACCAATTCGAGGCGACGGTCTTTCACTTCACGCTCTATCGCCGAAGCGACGATCATTTGGATCTGCTTCGCCAGGCGCTGCGCGCGAGGGTTCTCTGACATTTCGTCTCCTTTACTTCATTGGCACTAAACCTCCGAACAGTCTACCCTGCTACGACGCAGCCCACTACTTCAAGAAAAGAAACGGCCCTGCTCACTTCGCGTTTGCGAAAGAGCAGGGCCGTTTTCTCTCTACCGACTAGTCGCGGGGGACTTCCACCATCTCGTATGCCTCGATGATGTCGTCGACCTGGATGTCCGGGTAGGACAGCACCATGCCGCACTCGTAGCCCTTTGCAACCTCTGTTGCGTCGTCCTTCTCGCGTCGCAGCGAGTCGATGGTCGCGTCCGAGGTAACAACATTGCCGTCGCGCACGAGGCGAATCTTCGCTCCACGCTTGACCTTGCCTTCGGTAACCATGCAGCCTGCGATGAGGCCGACAGAAGATGCCTTGAAGATCTGACGGATCTCGGCCTTGCCCAGGTCCTTCTCTTCGTAGATCGGCTTCAGCATGCCCTTCAGGGCTGCCTCGACTTCCTCGATCGCCTTGTAGATCACCGAGTAGTAACGGATCTCGACGCCCTCGTTGTTGGCTTCTTCCGTAGCCTTGCCCTCAGCACGGACATTGAATGCCACGATGACAGCGTCGGAAGCGGCCGCGAGCACGACGTTGGTCTGGGTAACAGCACCGACGCCACGGTCGATGATGTTTACCTCGACTTCGTCGTCGACCTCGATCTTGAGCAGCGCCTCCTCCAGAGCTTCCACCGAACCGGCGTTGTCGCCCTTGAGGATGAGGTTGAGCTGGCTGGTCTCCTTGAGCGCCTGATCCAGGTTCTCCAGAGAGACGCGCTTCTTGTTGCGTGCCTGCATAGCAGCGCGATGACGAGCGTCGCGCTGCGCAGCGATCTGGCGGGCAACACGGTCGTCCTCGACTACCAGGAGGTTGTCGCCTGGACCAGGAACGCCATTGAGGCCTTGTACCTGTACCGGGCGGGACGGGCCAGCCTCTTCAACGTCGTTGCCCCACTCGTCGACCATTCGGCGGACACGGCCGAAGTTGCCGCCCACAACGATGGAGTCGCCGACGCGCAACGTACCGCGCTGCACGATAACGGTGGAGACTGGGCCACGGCCACGGTCGAGGTGCGACTCGATAGCCACGCCCTGTGCATCCATGTCCGGGTTCGCCTGCAGCTCGAGAGCTGCGTCGGCGGTCAGCAAGACTGCCTCGAGCAGTTCGTCGATGCCGGTGCCCTGCTTCGCGGAGATGTCGATGAACATGGTGTCACCGCCGTACTCCTCCGGAACCAGTCCGTATTCGGTCAGCTGACCACGGATCTTCTCCGGCGAAGCCTCCGGCTTATCCACCTTGTTCACTGCAACCACGATAGGCAGGTCTGCAGCCTTGGCGTGGTTGATAGCCTCAACCGTCTGTGGCATCACGCCGTCGTCAGCAGCGACAACGAGAATAGCGAGGTCGGTCGACTTCGCACCGCGGGCACGCATTGCCGTGAACGCCTCGTGACCTGGGGTATCGAGGAAGGTGATCTTACGCTCAACGCCCTCCAGCTCAACGGTGGTCTGGTACGCACCGATGCCCTGGGTAATACCGCCGGCCTCGCCGCGCCCAACGTTGGCGCGACGAATTGTATCCAGCAAGCGGGTCTTACCGTGGTCCACGTGACCCATGACAGACACCACTGGTGGGCGCTGTTCAAGGTCCTCTTCGGTGCCTTCATCCTCACCGAACTGGAGGTCGAAGGACTCGAGAAGTTCGCGGTCCTCGTCCTCAGGAGAGACGATCTTAACCTCGTAGTTAATTTCGGCGCCGAGTAGCTGCAGCGTCTCCTCAGGAACCGACTGCGTTGCCGTTACCATTTCACCAAGGTTGAACAGCGCCTGCACCAGGTTCGATGCTTCGGTACCGATCTTGTCAGCGAAGTCAGCCAAGGTCGCGCCCTGACGCAGACGCACAGTCTTGCCACCGCCATCGGGAAGGCGTACGCCACCGATGACGTTTGGTGCGTGCATCTCTTCGTACTCGGCCCTCTTCTGGCCCTTCGACTTACGACGACGCCCTGGTGCGCCACCTGGACGGCCGAATGCACCAGCGGTTCCGCCACGACGTCCACCGCGACCGCGGAAACCGCCGCCCTGTGGGCCACCCGGGCCGTGTCCACCACGGCCGCGGCCGTGCCCACGACCACCACGGTTGTCCGACCCAGCCGCCTTGCGTGGCATTTGGGTTGGCGACGGTGCCGCTGCCATATCTGCTGGGGACGGACGACGGCTACCTTGACGCTGCGCGCCAGTCCCGCGACCCTGGCCCTGGTTCTGCCCTGGGCGTGGGCCACCTTGGCCACCGCGACCAGGCTGACCACCACGGCCACCCTGTGCACCGCGACCACCCGGACGTGGAGCTGGTCGTGCCCCACCAGTGTTGGAAGAAAATGGATTGTTGGCTACCCGTGGGCGGCCACCCGGCTTCGGCATCGGCCGCGGCATACCCGACGGCTTTGGTGCTGCAGGTTTCGCTGCGGCAGGCTTTGGTGCTGCAGGTTTTGCAGCACTTGGCTTTGGTGCCGCAGGCTTTGCTGCTGCAGGCTTCGGGGCAGCTGGCTTAGCAGCGCCGGGCTTTGGAGCGGCTGGTGTGGCAGCGCCGGGCTTTGGTGCTGCAGGTTTTGCAGCACTTGGCTTTGGTGCTGCTGGCTTTGCTGCGACAGGCTTCGACGCCTTACCAGCGGGCTTCGCTGCATCCTTATCCTTCGCGGATGCTTCTTCTCCGCCACCATTCTTTTGCTCGTACAGTGCCGTCATCTTCTTGACGACGGGAGGCTCAATGGTGGAGGAAGCTGTCTTTACGAATTCGCCCTCTTCCTTCAGAGTGGCGAGTAGTTCCTTGCTTGTTACGCCGAGTCTTTTTGCGAGCTCGTGTACGCGTAGCTTTCCGGGCACGTGTCTCCTCTTAGTTGGGCTAGAGGGCGGCACCGGAAACGGCGACCGGCCTCTAGACGTTGATTATGACTTTCATCGCTGATGCTGCTTCATTGTTGCGTTCTCATCAGTGTTCGGTCTTCCTTACTTCTGTTGGGTCTTTCGCCTTTTCAGCGAGGTACTTGTGTACATGACCTATGTCCGCCGGAGCGGACAGACGGAGGGCGCGAGAGAAAGCTCTACGCTCTTCCGCCAGCTTTAATGCATCCCATGTAGGGGTTATCCACGCTCCCCGCCCAGGTAATGATCGGGTGGGATCTGCAAGAACAACACCTGGAACAGTACCGTCAGCAACAACCCGGAGCAATTCCCTATCTGGAAGTTTCCGGCCTGTGGCTATACAGGTGCGACGACGGATTGAGCGTTTGCTCGCTGAAGTCATCCACACCCTTCTTCCACATACTCGACATTGCTGAACGGCTATCGCGTGGCCAACACCACGATGGGAAAATTAGCCACGGACCAGCCTACGCCACTTTGCCAAGTTTTTATAAGCGTTGTGTGAATTCCCAACACAGAGGCCAGGATCTGGCGTCGTTAATCCGCGGCTGCGTCAGAGTGGATGTCGATCTTCCAACCGGTAAGGCGAGCAGCCAGACGTGCGTTCTGCCCCTCCTTGCCAATCGCAAGTGACAGCTGGTAGTCGGGCACGGTAACACGCGCTACTTGCGCCACTGGGTCGACGACCTCGACCTTGACAACCTTCGATGGCGCCAGTGAGTTACCAACATACGTAGCCGGATCCTCTGCCCAGTCGATGATGTCGATCTTTTCCCCGCCGAGCTCCTTCATCACGTTTGAGACGCGCGAGCCGCGCGGGCCGATGCAAGCGCCTTTCGCGTTGACACCCTTCACCGTCGCCCGTACAGCGATCTTGGAGCGGTGCCCCGCCTCACGGGCAATGCCCACGATCTCAACGGTGCCATCTGCAATTTCCGGGACCTCAAGCGCGAACAACCCGCGCACGAGCTCAGGGTGCGTGCGCGACAGGCTTACCTGCACACGACGGTCAGACTTATTGACGCCAACTACGTACGCCTTAATGCGGTCACCGTGCTTGAGCGTTTCGGAAGGGATCTTTTCTGCCGGGATGAGCAGGCCATCCTGTGGATCGGCTTCGGTTCCAAGCTGCACCACGGAGATTCCGCGTGCTTCCGCTTGCGCGTCCCGCTGCACGATGCCTGAGACAACAGTACCTTCAGCGCCGGAGTACTCCTCGTACACGCGACCAGCTTCGACGGCCAATAGCTTGCCCTTGATGGCGTCGCGCACGGCCCTCGCACCGATTCGAGAAAAGTTGACCGGGGTGGCGTCGTACTCCGAGATAATTTCGCCCTCAGCGTCGAGCTCAGAAACCATGACGGCAACGTCACCGGTTTCGGAGTCGATGTCGACGCGCGCCTTGTGGTGTTCATCCTGGGGGTGCTCTAAGTTGTCCGTGTACGCGAAGAGCAGCGCCGAGGCGATGGTCTCGAGTAGTTCGTCGAACCCAATTCCTTGCTGTGCTTCGATGTTCTTCAAGACTTGGACGTCAATATTCACTTGTCTTCCTCCGGATCCCTTACAGGGTTGCTGCTACTTCTGCTTCTTCAAACGTCGCCTCGCTGAGTTCTCGCTCAGCAGCGGGCGGCGTGTTGAACTCAATTTCTACCACCGATTTCGGCATTTCGGAAACTTCCAAGATTTGCACCGCCGGGGTCTTCTTCCCTGCCTCGATCAGCGCGACCTTCGTTTCCTCGGAGTTCATCGCGCCAATGCGCCAGATAGAACTCTGGCCGTTGGTGTCGTTGAGCTTCACCAACCGTCCGCGGTTACGACGCCAGTGGCGCGGTGCTGTGAGCGGTAAGTCGACGCCTGGGGTGGTCACTTCCAGCGTGTAACCAGCACCGAATGAGAACGCTCCGACTTCTTCCTGTTCGTCGAGGAACTCCCCGATTTCGTTCGACACTACCTCGAGCTCGTCCAGCGTTGGACGCGCATCGGCATCAAGCGCGATGACAATCTGGGATTTCTTGCCAGCCTTCACTGCCTTGACGTGTTCGATGTCCATGTTGTGGCGTTGGGCCAGCGGCTCAATGAGTGTCTCTAGTTCTTGGGGAGTTGGAAAAGCCATGTGCCCACCATAGCGCGACGCAAACGTGCTAGCGTTTTCCCCGTGAAAAAATTGCTGGTTGCTGTTCTTGCGGTGCCGTTGTCGCTGACGCTTTCGTCGTGCGACCTTCTCGGTGTTGTTGGGCCCCGCCCCGACAAAGCAGTGCTTGGCCTTGCGCAACAGGCGACTGCGGATGCGCGCAGTCTTTCGGATCCAGCACTCGCTGAGCTTCGTGGCAAGCAGGCGGATGAGCTTTTTGGAGAGGTTGCGCGACTCTGCGGCAACATTGACGCGGAGTTGCCGCGCAGCTGCGAGTTTTCCACCGGTCCTGGTGAAGCCGTGGGTGTCAGCGACGATGCAGCTCTGCAAGAGTTCGTCGAGCAGTCCGTGACAGCTTCTTTGGAGAAGGTTCCAGCGCAGTCGCGAGACTTAGTTGCGGCGCAGGCCGTCGACATCATCGCGGCAATCGGCCCCGAACTCGACGCTGAGGACGTCGCCGCACTGCAAAACAAGGGCGATATCGAGCTTGCCAGTGCGGCGCTCAAAACAGAGTACGAGTTCCTCTATGGGCTGGGGCTGGCAAAGGCGTATGCGGATGCGCCGCTGCACGCGCGTATCGCCACGTTGGAGGACGCCTCCGATGAGCGCGTCGCGTTCCTGCGCACCGCACTGCGCGACGCTGACTCGATTCCAGTCGCAGCAGCTGGGTATCAACTCGCCCACGATGATGCGCTCAATGATGCAGCAGATGCCGAAGCGCTTGTCGACGCCCTCTCCGCCCAGCTCACCAATACCTGGAGGGGAACCGTATCCCAAGCCAGCTCTTCCGAGTGGAAACAACAAAGCCTTATGCTTGCCGCGCACGCGCAGCAAGCATAAGGCTCCTTGCTACTGCCGAATTAGCTTTCGGCGATGAGCTGCTGCAGCTTCGCCACAACCTCACCAGCTGGGACCTCAAGGGTCTCGCCGCCGCGGATGCGAAGCTCAACGATGCCGTCGGCGAACGAGCGACCGAGGATCACAACGAACGGCATGCCGAGCAATTCGGCATCCTTGAACTTGACGCCCGGGGACACCTTTGGGCGGTCGTCGTAAAGTACTTCGATGCCCTTGTCGCTGAGTTCCTGCACGAGTGCGTCGCCGGCTTCCATGGCTGCCTTGTCCTTGTTCGCGACGGCAACGTGTACCTGGTACGGCGCGACCGCGACTGGCCACACGAGGCCCTTCTCGTCGTGCTTCTGCTCCGCGACGACGGCCATCATGCGGGAGATGCCGATGCCGTAGGAACCCATGGTAGGGACAGCACGCTTGCCGTTCTCGTCCAGGATCTGCACATCCATTGCCTCGGTGTACTTGCGTCCGAGTTGGAAGATATGGCCCAGTTCGATGCCGCGGGCGAGTTCAACGGTGCCGTTGCCGGACGGTGAGGGGTCGCCTTCCTTGATCTCTGCGGCCTCGATGAACCCGTCAACGGTGAAGTCGCGGCCAGCAACGAGGCCGACGACGTGCTTCTGCGGGGCGTCTGCACCGGTGATCCACGCGGATCCTTCCACTACGCGCGGGTCCGCGAGGACGCGTACACCGTTGGCTTGCAGTGCGCGTGGCCCGACGTAGCCCTTCACCAGGAAGTCACTCTTGGTGAAGTCCTCGTCGCTGGCCAGCTCAAATGTCGCTGGTTCCAGGGAAGCTTCCAGGCGCTTTTCGTCGAGCTCGCGATCGCCCGGGATCACAACGCCGACGAGCTGCGGGCCGACCGGCTTACCGTTGTCGTCGAGCTCGCGTGGGTCGTCGACCTTGATCATCATGCACTTCAGGGTGTCGGAGGCTTCGGCAGGGCGGCCGTCGATAAGCACTCCTGCTTCTTGCGCCCATTCCACGAGTGCCGCGATGGTCTCGGAAGCTGGGGTGTCGTGCTCGACGGCCTCCGGCAGCCCTTCAATCGGGCGTGGTTCAGGTGCAACCGTGGTCACTGCCTCAACGTTGGCGGCGTAATCTCCCGCGGTCGACACAGCAAAGGTGTCCTCGCCGTTCTCGGAGTACGCAAGGAACTCCTCGGATGCGGAGCCACCCATCGCTCCGGAGGTTGCCTTGCAGATCTCGTAGCGGATGCCTACGCGGTTAAAGATGCGCTGGTAGGTCTCGCGATGCTTGGCGTACGAGTTGTCCAAGCCTTCGTCCGACATGTCGAAGGAGTAGGAGTCCTTCATCACGAACTCGCGGCCGCGGAGAATCCCGGCGCGTGGGCGTGCTTCGTCGCGGTACTTGGTCTGGATTTGGTAGAGCGTGACCGGGAAGTCCTTGTAGGAGGAATACATGTCCTTGACTGCCGCGGTGAACATCTCTTCGTGGGTAGGGCCGAGCAGCATGTCGGCGCCCTTGCGGTCTTTGAGGCGGAACAGGTCGTCGCCGTATTCGGTCCAGCGATTGGTCAGCTCGTATGGTTCGCGTGGAAGAAGGGCTGGGAACAACAGCTCTTGTGCGCCCATGCTGTTCATTTCTTCACGGACGATGCCCTCGATCTTGCGCAGCGTGCGAAGCCCGAGGGGCAGCCAGCTGTAGACGCCCGGCGCGGCGCGACGGACGTAGCCTGCTCGGACGAGCAGTTTGTGGCTAGGGACTTCGGCATCGGCGGGGTCCTCGCGCAGCGTGCGCAGGAAGAGCTCTGACAGGCGTGTAATCATGGGGCATATCTTAGCGCTAGGGTGAGTTGCATGTTGATCCTGCTCCCTCCTTCCGAGACGAAGGCGCCCGGCGGCGAGCGCGACGCCATGTCTGTCTCCTTCCCTGCCCTTGATTCGGTGCGTACTTCGCTTATCGACGACCTCTCCGCAATGGACGTCGACGAGATGATGGGGCTGCTGAAGATCCCGAAGACGAAGCGGGAGGAGGCGGTGGAGAATCAATCGTTGCGGTCGGGTCCGGTGATGCCTGCGATTTATCGCTATACGGGGGTGCTGTATGACGCGCTTGATCCTGAGACGTTGCCGGATGATGCGATTCGCCGTTTGGCGGTTGGCTCGGCGCTGTTCGGTGTTGTGCGCGCTGGTGACATGATTCCGCGCTACCGGGTCTCTGCCTCGTCGAAGGTGCCTGCTGCGGATGGGTCGCTGCCGACTATGCGGGCGCGCTGGGGGTCAGCGATTTCGGAGGCGCTTTCGCAGGAGCCGTTCGTGGTGGATATGCGTTCTGGCGCCTACGAGAAGCTTGGGCCTGTCGATGGCGCGGTGACGGTCCGGGTGGAGTCCGTTGCCCCGGATGGGTCGCGCAAGGTGGTCAGCCACTTTAATAAGCACTACAAGGGGCTGCTGGCCAGGGCGCTGGCGTGTGGGCCGGAGGTGGCGTCGATACGTGAGGTCGCCGAGGTTGCCGAGGCCGCGGGCTATGCTGTCGAGGTGAATGGTTTGGTGCTGACGCTTGTGGTGGAAGGGTCGTAGATGGGTGCGCCGGTGAACTGGAAGCCGTGGGGTGTTGTCGGCATTGTGTTGTTGGCACACGTGGCGCTGTTGCTGCTGTACTGGGACAGTATTCCTGACCCTATTGCGGTGCATTTTGACGCGTCGGGCCAGGCGGATAGTTGGGAGCCGAAGACGATGCTGCACGTGCTGATGATGCCGCTGGTTTCGGTGGCGACTGCCCTGTTGATGTTTGCATGCCTTCCCCCACGTGAGCTCGCACAGCCGCAGCCGGTCGATGGGGCTGCCTCCGTACCGTATTCGGCGAGTATTGCACAGCGAGTGGAACAGCTTGTGCACATGACCTGGCGCTTCATGGGGTGGTTCGCGGTGGCGATTGCTGTCGCGTTTCTGGTCAGCGACGTCACGACGCGCCTGCCGGCGTTTGCCCACATGCAGTGGCTTGCCCCCGCTATTTGGGTGGCGTTCACCATCCTGGTTGTCGCGGGAAGCCTCGTCTTGATGGTGCGGCTGACGTCCTCGAAGAAGATCGAACCCGATGCGGAGGAGATGGCCCGCGCTGATGACGAGTTTCTCGTGGGTATGTACAACGACCCGAACGATCCGATGGCCGCAATATCGATTTCGTCTCGCCCGACTCGCATCATCATCAACCGTGGGCAGCGGCTGGGCAAACGGTACTTGGTGCGGATACTGGTCGCTATCGTGGTGTACACGCTCTTCACGGTGCTGGTGGCCATGCTATGAAAAAGGTATTTGGGATTCTCGCTGCGATTGTGCTGCTCGCTGCCGGAAGCTGGGTATGGCAGCAAGTCGACGCCCCAGAGGCCGAGGTCCGAGTCGCACAAGTTGTTGACGGCGATACCATCGTTGTCGACGGCCCCGCTGGGCAAGAGCGCGTTCGACTGCTCGGGATTGACACTCCGGAGCGCGGCGAGTGCTTAGCTGACGACGCAACCCGGCGACTCGAAGAACTCCTCCCCGAAGGCACGGGCGTGCGCCTCGAATACGACCAGGAGCGCACCGACCGCTACGGGCGCACACTTGCCGGAGTGTTTCGCGACGGCCAATTCGTCAACGCCGTGATGGTGTCCGAGGGGCTTGCCCGCGTCGTCGAGTACGCGCCGAACACGAAGTTCACGCAGCGCCTCGAGGCAGAGGCCGCACCTGCGGTGCGCGATTCCCTCGGCATCTACGGTCTTGGGCCTGAGTGCTGGTTTACCGAACCCACGCAACAGGTCACCTTCGAGATGCTCACCACCGGCATCGAGGAGCTCGAGCGCTCCCCCGGCGACCGCGGGCTTGCCGGCCGCTGCCAGCACTACGTCGACGCGCTGCGCGACAGCGTGAAACGTACCCGAAACTTCACGTTCCGCGAGCCCGCCATGGAGTACCTCGACGAACAGCAACGCCTTATCGACGAGCTGTCAACACCGTAAACTTCGAGTTCCTCGCCACCTGCTCCACCTGTGCAAAACGCTTCGTGACCTGGGCACGGTACGGCAGGTGCGAGTTGAACACTATGAAGAGCTGACCGCCCGGTTTCAACAGGCGATGCGATGCCTTCAGCAGATGCTCCACCAGCGTCGTGTCCACGGTCGTGCCCGCGTGAAATGGAGGGTTGAGCGCCACGGTGTCGAAGGAGGCGTCGGCAAACTTGCTTCCGGCATCATCCCAGGTCGCGTCAATACCGATCGCGCGGGCGGAAAGCACCGCGTCCGCATCTGCATCCGTGGCACACACCTCCCCCTCAAGCCCCTTCGAAACAGCCCCATTGCCGCAACCGAGGTCCAATAGCGCGCCGGGGGCGTCCGGAAGACACGACCGCAGCAGCTTACCGCCGTAGTCCGCCCGCGCACCCGCGAAAACACCGCCGATAGCGACAAAGCCGTTTTCTTCGATCGGCGTGTAGGACACAGGCTTTGGGCCACGCGCCGCGAGGCAGCGGAACTTGCCGCGGCCCCGCGTGGCGTGCACCTCGATGAAGGACTGCCCCAACACGCCATTCATAGTGCGACTCAGGTGCTTGTTGTTTGCCCCCAACACGACGTCCGCCTTCGTGAACCCTGCGCCCGCGATACTTCGTGCAACGTAGTCGAGCCTCGCAAGGGACTTCGGCATCTCCCCCAACGCAACGCACGAACCGGACAACCCCGCCAGGTACTCATCGAGGCGCTGATCACCGACGACCTCTGCACCCAACGCTGCTGCTTGCTGGCAGCGGGAGTAGTCCGTGTCCGCGACGACGACACGCTTCCCGCTTTCCACCCCGGCACGCACAAGCGCCCCGGTCGGGTCGTTGCACACGATGAGCATGTCGGCTGACTGGAACCCCTCGAGTTCACTCACCTGCTCCCAGATCAGCCGGTCAAGCGCGCGCACGGCCACTTACCTCCCACTGCGTCAACACCAGGTACTGCTGCATGTTCTCTCCTTTTGCTCCTTGCCCAGACAGTTTAGGCTGTTGGCATGCATTACCCCGAGCTCCACCAACACTTTGCGGAAACACTCCCAGGCATGGTCGGCACGGTGGTGCCCACGCACTTCCCCAACGCCCAGGTGAGCTACCTCAACGAGTCAGCCGCGTCCGAGCTCGACCTCGACACGGAGTGGCTCCGAAGCGATGAGGGCGTCGCCTGGATGTGCGGTGCCACAGGCGGGGTGGCAACTGCCTACGCCGGCCATCAATTCGGCGCGTTCGTGCCCCTGCTTGGCGACGGCCGCGCAACCCTCCTCGGCGACCGCAACGGCTACGAAATCCAACTGAAAGGCAGCGGGCGTACCCCTTTCTCCCGCCCAGGCTCCGACGGGAAAGGCCCACTGACCGCCATGCTGCGCGAGTACCTGGTCTCGGAACATATGCATGCAATCGGAGTGCCGACCACACGCGCCCTCGCTGTTATCAGCACAGGTGAGACAGTCATGCGCAGCAGTGGCCCCGTTCCAGCGGGCATTGTGGTCCGCGTCGCGCGCTCCCACCTACGCGTTGGCTCGGTGCAGTACGCCGGGACCCAGTCCCATGAGCTCTTGGAAGCCGTAGTGCACGCCGCAGGTTTCGATGCTGCGGAAAGGCTGTTGGAGGTGGTCGTCGACAAGCAGCTCGAACTGGTAGCGCAGTGGATGCGCTACGGGTTCGTGCACGGCGTCATGAACACGGACAACACCGCGCTCAGCGGCGAAACCATCGACTACGGACCCTGCGCCTTCACCCAAGGGTTTGACCCGCACTCATGCTTCTCATCCATTGATCGGCATGGACGCTACTGCTTCGGAGCCCAGCCAAACGTGATCGCATGGAATCTAGTGCGACTCGCGGAAGGGCTCTTGCCACTGATGCCGGAATCGCGGGCCAACGAGATCCTTACCACTATCCCTGAGCGCTGGGAGGGCGCCACCAAGCGCTGGTTCGGACCGGAAGGCCTCGATGCGGTAGTAGGTGTCGACGACCTCGCCGCCTACAACCGTAAACACGGCGTCAACGGACGCCCAGGTCCGTTGTATGTGCCGAAAAACTTCGCGCTACAAGACGCACTCGACGCGGTCGAGCACGTTGGCGACTACAGTCCGTTCACCGCTTTGCTCCAGGCAGTCACCCACCCATACGACCCGGACGCCGGGGAGCCGTGGATGCTCGAGAAGGAACCTGACGGCGCATTCACGACGTTCTGCGGAACGTAAAAAGCCACACGCCGCCGGTACAACCGGAAGCTGTGTGGCCAATACTTTCAAGCGGCTACTACGCCTGCAGACCAAGCGTCTTTTGCGTCCACTCCCACTGCTTCTCGTACGCTGTCTTGTCCTCGCGCAGCGATACGCCGTAGGTTGGGAACATCTCGCGCAGCTTGTCGCCCCAGGAGACCATGCGCTCGCCGAAGCAACGCTCCAGCAGCTCAATCATCGCTGCCGGGGTAATCGACGCACCCGGCGATGCACCCAGGATGCCTGCGATCGTGCCATCCTGGTCGTTGACCAGTGCGGTACCGAACTCGAGCGAACCAAACTTCGGTGCACGTGCCGGCTTAATCACCTGGACACGCTGGCCTGCGACAGCCACATCCCAGTCGGCAGGGTTTACCTCCGGGTAGTACTGACGCAGCACGTCGATCTTGCCGTCAAAATCGCGGAAGACCTCCTCCACCAGGTACTTCACCAAGCCGATGTTTGACGCAGCGACACCAAGGTAGGACGGAATGTTATCCGGACGAATCGACTTAAACAGGTCCAAGTACGAGCCCTTCTTCAAGAACTTCGGGCTCCAACCACCGTACGGGCCAAACAGTAGTGACTGCTCGCCGTCAACAACACGGAGGTCAAGGTGAGGAACGGACATTGGGGGCGCGCCCACCTTTGCCTTGCCGTACACCTTCGCCTGGTGCTGTGCGACCAGCTCCTGGTTGTTGGTGCGCAGCCACATGCCGGAAATCGGGAACCCAGCGTAACCGTGCACCTCCGGCACGCCTGCCTTACGCAACAAGTCGAGCGCGTAGCCACCCGCACCCACGAACACGAAACGCGCACGCGCGACATGCTTGTCGCCTGTGTGGACATTGCGGACGGTGACATTCCATAGCTTGCCCTCGCGCTTAAGATTCACTACTTCGTGCCCATAGTGGATCTGGGTACCAGCCTTCTCGGAGGCGTCGAAAAACTGGCGAGTCAGCGCACCGTAGTTAATGTCAGTACCCGCGTCCATCCAGGAAATTGCAACAGGCTCAGCACCAAAGTCGCGGCCCTTCGCCATCAGAGGAAGCTTCTCAGCAAACTTGTCTTCATCCGCCGAGAACTGCATACCCGGGAACATGTGGTTCGCAGACAGGGCCTCGTAACGGCGACGCAGGTAGTCGATCTGGTCCTGCCCCTGCGCGAACGAAACGTGCGGGACAGGGTGAATGAACTCGCTTGGGTCCCCCAACTTGCCATTGTCGATCTGATGGGACCAGAACTGGCGCGCGATCTGGAACTTCTCATTAATCGCGAGCGCCTTTGCAATCTGAATCTGCCCATTCTTTTCAGGCGTGTAGTTCAACTCACACAGCGCAGAGTGCCCGGTACCCGCGTTGTTGAGCGGGTACGAGGACTCTTGCGCTGGCCCCTCAAGTCGCTCATACACTGCTTGAGTCCACTCCGGCTCAAGCTCCCGGATCATTGCTCCCAGCGTGGCACTCATAATTCCGGCGCCGATATGCAGTACGTCAACCTCATCAACGTACTGGATGTTGCCCGTCTCAGACATTAGTAATATTCCCTCTTCGATCCATATCGTTGTACGAGTGCAACGCACACCTCAGGCAGGTGCGTAACCTCTCTAACCATACGCTTGTTGGCTGAACAGTTTCCACCTTACGTTACCCCTTATGCCCACATTTTGTTTTTGCTTCATACTTGCAGCCACCCCACCCCTTACACCCGCCCCCACCCCCTAGACCAAATGGCAAACATGGCTACTTGCGCAGCCCAAGCAAGTTCCTAGCCAGTCCGTTACCATTCCTACATGGCCAAAATTAGGAGCAACCACTGGCAACCAGACATATTGGGGGACGGATTCGAACAACTTACGCTCCCCCTCGGGGAAGACCCTGATACCCACCAGCCGGTCGTAGCAACACTCGTAAGAACGAGCCCAGCGCCACCGTCCAAACCTGGACAACCAGCCTTACTGTGGATTCACGGCATGTCCGATTACTTTTTCCAGGATCATGTGGCCGAGTATTTCCACGAACAGGGTTATCCATTTTATGCACTCGACCTTCGTCGCTGCGGGCGCTCTCGACAGCGAGGTGAGCGCTGGCACTACACCCGGGATATGTCCCACTATTTCCCGGAAATCACGAAAGCGGTGCAGTACGTAGCCCAGGAACACGGCCAGGTAGTACTACTCGCACACTCAACGGGCGGGCTTATCGCGCCACTGTGGGCCGATGAGATGCGCCGCAACAACCCCGAAGTCCACGAACTTGTAGCCGGCATCATTCTGAACAGTCCCTGGTTGGACCTGCAGTTTCCGAAATCAATGACGACGGTGTTCAAGCCAGTCATCAATACTCTCGGCAAAGTTGTTCCGCTGCTGCCACTCCCAGGAGGAAGTCTCACCGCCTACGGTAAATCTCTCCACTACGAGGATCATGGTTCATGGTCCTTCAACAAGCAGTGGAAACCGATCTCCGGGCATCGGAAATATTTCGGCTGGATGCGCGCTGTGCTTCAGGCGCAGGCAAAGATTCACTCGGGGTCGATAAACGCTGGTGTTCCAACGCTGGTCCTGCATTCCTCGCATTCTTTTTTGAAAGACGAGTACACCCCAGCTGCTGATACCGCGGATACCATCTTGGACGTCGACCAGATCAGCTACTGGGCGCCCCACGTCGCCGACGACACCACCACCGTCGCCATCGATGGCGCCCGCCACGACGTCTTCCTTTCCGAGCCTTACTCGCGCACAGCTGCCTACCGCGCGTCCATCCAGTGGCTGCAGACCCTCACAACACCTAAGGAGTAACCAATGAGCATTCACGTAGACGAGCATTTTGACCTCATTATTATCGGCACCGGGTCCGGCAACTCGATCCTTACCCCAGAGTTCGACGACAAGAAGGTTGCCATCGTGGAGAAAGGCACCTTCGGCGGCACATGCCTCAACGTCGGCTGCATTCCGACAAAGATGTATGTGCTCGCCGCAGACGCCGCATACCAGGCCCGCACGTCCAAGAAGCTCGGCATCGACTTGGAATACTGGGGCGTCGATTGGCCCTCAATCGTCGGCCGCGTCTTCACCGAGCGCATCGACAAGATCGCTGAGGGTGGCGAAGCCTACCGCCGTGGCGACGAGTGCCCCAACGTCACCGTCTTCGACCAGCACGCAAGATTCGTCGCCCCGAAGACAATTTCCACCGGTATCGGCGATGACGCGTGCACGATCTCCGCGGATCAAGTTGTGATCGCCGCGGGATCGCGCCCCTTCATCCCCGAGTGGGCAAAGAACGTGCCGTTCCACACCAACGAAGACATCATGCGCCTGCCGGAGCTCCCCAAATCACTGACAATCGTTGGCGGTGGCTTCATCGCGATGGAGTTCGCTCACATCTTTGACGCCCTCGGCACCAAGGTCACGGTGATCAATCGCTCACCATTCCTGCGCACGTTAGATAAGGACATCACGCAGCGCTTCAATGAGCTCGCCCAAGAGCGTTTCGACGTCCACTTCGGCAACGTCCGCGACGCTCAACACAACGACGACGGTGTAACCCTCACGCTCGACGACGGCACCACCATCACCAGCGAGCACCTCCTGATTGGCATGGGCCGTATCCCGAACGGCGACCAGATGTCGCTCGAGGCATCGGGCATCGATATGGAAGATGACGGTCGCGTGGCCGTCGATAGTTACGGGCGCACCTCCTGCCCTGGCGTGTGGGCTCTCGGTGACGTGTCCTCCCCGTATCAGCTCAAGCATGTGGCCAACGCGGAGATGCGCGCGGTGCGCCACAACCTACTGGCGGCGATGAATGGCGCCCCAGTATCCGAGTACCGCGTCATGCCGCACGAGCATGTCCCCTTCGCCGTTTTCACCGAGCCACAGATCACCACAGTTGGCCTCACGGAAAAAGAGGCGCAAGACGCAGGCTACGACGTCACCGTGAAGCAACAGAACTACGGCGACGTTGCCTACGGCTGGGCACTCGAGGACACCTCGGGCATTGTAAAGCTTGTCGCCGACAAGAAAACTGGGAGACTCCTGGGTGCCCATCTTATTGGTCCACAAGCCTCCACGCTCATCCAGCAGCTGATCACCATCATGGCGTTCGACATGGACCTTCGAGAGGTTGTGCGCAAGCAATACTGGATCCACCCCGCCCTGCCAGAGGTCATCGAAAACGCGATTCTTGGTCTTGACCTTGCATTTATCGGCGAGTAAAACTTGCCGCCACCCCAAAACGGGGTGACTCTAGGCTTAGGCAAGGCACCCCTAATAGCTACAGGCATTTTCCCAGGTGACTTCACCACGTGTAACGCACGTGACACGCGCGACGATTCCCCTGTTGGTGCAGCAGGCCATACGTGGGCTTACTGACAGTTCTCTCACGGATTTTTTGGGATAACTTGTGCAATCTTGCCCGCGTTGGTCTAAAGTAGGTCACCGACACCGGGCAGAGTCCACATGGGGCTTGCTATCGGTCCTAGGGCCTTCACAGGTTCTGGATTTCTCCGAACTTCCACCCGGACGTCTTGTAAGTATCTATCAGAGAAGGATTTCGTTTCATGCGTAATTTCCGTAAGGCAGCCCTCGCAGGCGCTACCGCTGTCGCTGTAGCATTCGGCTCCGCAACCGTCGCTATTGCTGAAGAGAGCACACCAGCTCCGACCACCACCCACGCCCCGAAGGTGATTGAAGATTCCAAGGGTCTGGGCGGCTCCTCCACCAAGATCGGCCACAGCCTTGAAGCCTGGGAGAAAAAGGACGGCAAGGTCCAGGCAAACCCTGCTGACGGTCGCAAGATCTTCGGCTCCTCCAAGGACCTTGAAGGTCAGCCAAAATGGGCAAAGTCCGGCTACTTCATCACCGTGTTCACCTCCGTTGCTGCAGCAGTCGGCCTGATCGTTGGCCCTGCTTACAACTTCGTTGTTCACGGTCTGCCAGCAGCCAAGTAAGTAATCGCGGATTTCCGCACCTGAATCAATAAATTTCGAAAGAAGGAAACTCAATGCGTAACTTCCGCACCGCAGCTGTTGCTTCCGCAACCGCACTGACTGTCGCTCTTGGCGGCATTGCCACCGCTTCCGCAGCAGAGAAGACCGATACTCCTGCAAAGCCAGAGACCGTCCCAACCGCCACCGAGACGCCTAAGCCTAAGGCTGACCGCCAGGTAATCTTCACGGGCAAGCAGGAAGGCGACAAGGAAGCCGGCAAGGTCATCTCCGAGGGCACCAAGGGCCTGTTCTCCGGCAAGGGTTCTTCCCACTACTACGATGACACCGACAAGCCTTTCTACGTCACCGATGCGTTCGGTAAAGAGACTGACGCTGCGGCTGTCCCTCAGTGGGCACGCGCTTGGATCGACGGCACTGTCATCGCTTCTATCGGCGCACTGGTTGGCCTGATCATCGCTGGCTTCAACTTCGCTTCCTACAACGGCCTGATCAAGCTCTAAGATCTGCCTCTTAGGAAACGCCACTGCCCTGTCGCAACACGCGACAGGGCAGTTTTCTTTTGGGTAAAAAGAATCGCTGTTGGTGCCTTACAACGACACCAACAGCGAATCAGCTATATCTGAGAGTTGGTTACACTCCCAACATCAGCTGCCCCTCCGCAACATCCTTGTCCGGAATGGTGAGGATCTCGTTGCCGTCCTCCGTAATCACCAAGGTGTGCTCAAACTGAGCTGTGAACTTGCCGTCGCGGTTCTGCACAGTCCAGCCGTTATCCCAAATATCGTACGGCAGTGCGCCGAGATTGATCATCGGTTCGATCGTCAGCGTCATGCCTGGCTCCAAGATGTCCCGGTATGCATCCGAGTCGTAGTGGAGCACCACGAGTCCGTTGTGGAACGTAGGACCAACACCATGACCAGTGAAGTCGGTCACCACGTTGTAGCCGAAGCGCTTCGCATAGGACTCGATAACCCTGCCGATCACGTTGATCTCACGGCCGGGCTTCGCCACCTTGATGCCCCGCATCATCGCCTCATACGTGCGCTGGACCAGATCCTTATGCTCCTGAGTGACATCGCCAGCGAGGAACGTCGCATTTGTATCACCGTGGACGCCGTTCTTATACGCGGTGACGTCAATGTTGACGATGTCGCCGTCCTCAATCACAGTGCTATCCGGGATGCCGTGGCACACAATCTCGTTCAAAGACACGCAGCAGGACTTCGGGAAGCCACGGTAGCCGAGCGTGGACGGGTACGCTCCGTGGTCAAGCATGTACTCGTGGGCCACGCGGTCGATCTCATCCGTCGTCACGCCAGGCTTCACTGCTGCGCCCGCAACCGCCAGTGCATTCGCTGCGATCTTCGAGCTCTCGCGCATCTTCTCGATCGTCTCGGCGTCCTGCACGTACGGCTCGCCGATGTTTTCCTGTACGTCGCCCTTCCAGGCGTACTCGGGACGCTCAATGTCCTTCGGAACCTTCCGGATTGGGGTGGACGCTTCTTGCTTTAGTTTTCCTCGTTTGCTCATGCGCCCCATAGTAGTACCTGCCTACTGAGGTCGAACTAACCCCCGCGCGACTGGTCGAGATTCACCAGCATCGAATTCGTCAACGCGACTGCAGCCTCCGAGCCGCCGCCAAGCACGACCAAGGCAGCGAATGCTATGTCATCGTCGACACGGTAGCCGGTGAACCAAGAATGTGAGCCCTGGTTGATTTCGGCTTCACCGGTCTTGCCGCGAATATCACCACCGGCGGTCATCCCCGCCGCGGTACCCCCCGGAGCGGTCACCGCCGCCATCATTTCCTGCAGCTGGTGCCATGCCTCATCCGGCATACGAGGCGCCGACTCGCTCAGCTCAGTTTCTGCTCCCTTAATCAGGTATGGAGTCGGCATTGAGCCATTCGCGGCAGACGCAGCCACGAGCGCCATCCCGAACGGGCTCGCAAGGTCATGGCCCTGTCCGTATCCAGCCTCTGTTCGGTCGAGTGGCTCCTCGCCTACCGGGATGGAGCCGGTGATCGTCTCCAGGCCAGGGATCTTCATATCGAGTCCAAGCCCGAACTGCTTGCCGATATCTCGAAGCTCACCCGGGGCGAGCTTCGTCGAAATGTCGGCGAATGTCGTGTTGCACGAGTGCGCAAATGCCGACTGTAGTGAGACGTTGCCGAGAGAGAATCCGGCGTAGTTCGTCACGGTCCTGCCATAGAGGTTCATGGTACCCGGGCAGGGCACGGTACTACCCGGAGTAAGGGCCTGGCGCTCGAGGCCTGCCGCGGCGGTAATGATCTTAAACGTCGATCCCGGTGGGTACTGGCCCATCGTGGCAAGATTGCCTTCACGGTCAGCGTCACGAGTCTGTGCAACGGCAAGCACCGCACCATCCGACGGGCGGATAGCAACAATCATTGCCTGCCGCCCCGCGTAGGGCTCCAACGCTCGTTCAGCTGCCAATTGCACGCTGTGGTCAAGGCTTACCTCAATAGCTGGAGCGGGTGCAGGTGCGTGTCGCTCAACGTCTTCCAACACGGCGCCGTGCTCGTTGACCACGCTCACGCTCCAGCCGTCGTCACCGATAAGGTCCTCGCGAACCAACTCACCAACGCGGGCAAGCATATCCGGCGCAAAATCAGGTTCGATGTTGACCATGGCCGCTTCTTCGTTGATGCGCACTCCAGGCACGGAGCTAAACGCCGCCTTAGCGGCGTCACCGAACTCCGCAGGCACCATCGCAACCGAATACGTTCCCTGGGCCTGGGCGAGGTTTTGTTCGAGCTCGTCGGCCGGAATGTCTGCCACGGCAGAAGATTTGCCACGGGCATCTTGGAGGAAGGACGAAATACGGCGTGCGGTGTCCGGAATGTCACGCACGGCATGCTTCTCAACCAGAATGCGGAACGCAGTACCAGGCCGCAGCAGCTCTACCCCATCGGAGGAGACAACGCTCGCCTTGGATGCGGCCACAGGGCGCAGTTCCAGATGTTGCTGCGCACCAAGACGTGGGTGCAAAATGCTGGGCTGCCAACGAACGGTCCACTTCTCGCCGATCTGGGTCAGCGTCATGTGCGAGTCATACTCGACCGTACGTTCTTTCGGCAGGCCCCACCTCAAGTGGTACGAGACGGTAGCTAGGTTGTCACTTTGATTGACGTCGTTGATCGTCGCCTCCAGCGCCTCAGCTTGGAGCCCTTCGACCGTTTCTAGGAATGATGCGTTGGCGTCGGAGGGGACGTCGACAAGATCTTGAAAATTAGACCCGTCAAGACTCACGAGGGCGTCAAGAAACTCACGAGCGACGGGCTCAACATCATTCGGGCGCGGTGTGCAGGCGGTGGCCAGCGCGCCCGTGAAAACTACGCTCAGGAGCAAAGCGAGGAGACGTTGCATGGACCTAAAATACCAAGGTCACTGAGCAAACGTCGCCTGCGCCACTCCCCGCGAGCAGACTATCTAGCGCGTAACCTTGACTTCTGCGCGTGCGCCCTCGACCTCTTCGAGCCCCTCTTCCTCAGCAATTCGCTGCGCATGGGCAATGAGCGTCTCGACGATCTTCGACTCAGGAACGGTCTCAACAACCTCGCCCTTCACGAAGATCTGCCCCTTGCCATTGCCGGAAGCCACGCCCAGATCGGCGTCGCGGGCCTCGCCAGGACCATTGACGACGCAACCCATGACAGCTACGCGCAGCGGGTACTCCATGCCCTCGAGGCCTGCAGTCACTTCCTCAGCGAGCTTGTACACATCCACCTGTGCGCGGCCACAGGACGGGCAGGAGACAATCTCAAGCTTTCGCGGGCGCAGGTTCAGCGACTGCAAAATCTGGTCACCGACCTTGATCTCCTCCACCGGGTCCGCAGAGAGCGAAACGCGAATTGTATCGCCGATGCCCTGTGAAAGCAGCGCGCCAAATGCGACGGAGGACTTAATAGTGCCCATGAACTTCGGGCCGGCCTCAGTCACGCCGAGGTGCAACGGGTAGTCGGTCTTCTCAGCGAGCTGGCGGTACGCCTCCACCATGAGCACTGGGTCAGAGTGCTTCACGGAGATGGCGATATCGCCGTAGCCGTACTCCTCGAACAGGCCAGCCTCATAGATCGCGGATTCAACCAACGCCTCAGGGGTGGCCCGGCCATACTTCTCCAGCAGGCGCTTATCGAGCGAGCCACCGTTGACACCAATGCGAATCGGGATACCAGCGTCCCCTGCAGCCTTAGCGACTTCCTTCACACGACCATCAAACTCTTTAATGTTGCCCGGGTTCACCCGCACTGCAGCACACCCGGCATCGATCGCTGCGAAGATGTACTTCGGCTGGAAATGGATGTCCGCAATCACCGGGATAGGTGACTTCGCCGCAATCGCTGGAAGAGCATCTGCGTCAACTGTCTTCGGGCAGGCAATGCGCACAATGTCACAGCCCGCGGTAGCCAGCTGCGCGATCTGCTGCAGCGTAGCATTAATGTCGTGTGTCTTCGTCGTGGTCATGGACTGGACCGTGATCGGGTGATCCGACCCAACTCCCACACCGCCAACCATCAGCTGACGAGTCTTTCGACGAGGTGCGAGCGTTGGCGCTGGGCCTTCAGGAATACCTAAACCGATGGGAAGATTCATAGTTGCTTACTCTAGCACTGCTACCCAAACAGCTTGATTGGGTTGACCACATCCGCAAGCATCACAAATACACCAATCGTCAGCAGTGCAGCGGCCATCGCGTATGTCACCGGCATCAGCTTGCGGTAGTCCGCAGGGCCACCAGGATCGAGCCCCCGCAACCTGCGAAGCGCATCCCTAATCTTCTCATACAGGACTACTGCTATATGCCCACCATCCAGGGGCGGCAAGGGAATCAAATTGAACAGCGCGAGGAAGAAGTTGAGACTCGCCAACATCATCCAGAACATCGACCACATGCTTTGTTGCGCTAACTCCCCGCCTGCGCGAGAAGCGCCGATGACACTAACTGGACCGTCAAGCTCTCGCTCAGCACCAAAAATTGAAGCCACAACACCAGGAATCTTCGACGGGAACGCGATAAGGCCATGGACAGTCGCATTCAGCATCTGGCCCGTAAACGCAGCCGTAGCTGGCACAGCCTCGAGCGGACCGAACTGGCGCATCGCGTCTTCCACTGGCGCGCTAGTGACACCGATCGCCCCCGCTTCAAAGGACGCACCGGTCGCTGGATCGATCCTGGACACGGTCGCGAGTGGAACTGCAATATCAAGCTCTTGCTCGTTACGCATCACAGTAAGCGTGACTGTTTCCCCCGGACGCTGCATCACATAATCCCTCAACGCTGGAAACGTGGTGAGCTCCTCCCCATCAACGGCGAGTAGCTTATCCCCTTCACGCAAACCTGCATCATAGCCAGGCCCATTACCGGTGCATTCTGCCAGATGAGTCTCATCAATCTGGTCGGGAGCGCACTGCAGCTCACCTACGGTTGGGGTCCGGTCAGCGTACGGGTTCGGGATTGCAGCAAATACAGCGACGAAGTACAGCACCACAACCCCGATCAGCAGGTTCATCGCGATGCCACCGCTCAGCACGGCAATGCGCTGCCACCACGGCTTGCGGTACATCGCAACGGGAGCTTCCTCCTCAGTGACAGGATCCTGCGCGGTCATCCCTGCGATATCGCAAAATCCGCCGAGAGGCAGTGCCGCAATGCCGTACTCCGTCTCCCCCTTCTTGACGGACCACACTTTCGGCCCAAAGCCCACAAAATATCTCCGCACGCGCATCCCAAACGCGCGTGCGGTAAACATGTGTCCGGCCTCATGGAGCGCGATAGAGACTGTAATACCCAGGGCAAAAAGTATGATTCCTACAACGCCCACTCGCTGCTCCTTGCCTTTCAGGCTGGTTTACAGCTGGGCGATTACTTCCTTTGCCGCCCGGCGTGCACCAGCATCCACGTGAAGAATATCTTCGATAGATGTCGGCGCAAAAGCAAACGCCCCTGCCGCGTCAAGGACATATCCAATCACGTCAACGATGTGCGGGAAACGAATCTTGCCTGCAAGGAATGCTTCCACCGCCACCTCATTCGCAGCGTTGTACACCGCTGGGTATGGGTCCCCCATCGCTGAAGCTTCCCGAGCGAGACGCACCGCGGGGAAAGCTTCGTCGTCGAGCGGCTCAAACGTCCACTCACTCGCCTGCGAAAAGTCCAGCGCTGGCTGTGCACCCGGGATACGCTCCGGCCAAGCAAGGGCGTGGGAGATCGGCAACATCATCGACGGCGGCGAAGCCTGCGCAATCGTCGCACCATCGGCAAACGTGATAGCAGAGTGCACAATCGACTGCGGGTGCACCACGACATCAATAATGTCGGGCGCAATACCAAACAGCAGCGTCGCCTCGATCAGCTCCAGTCCCTTGTTCACCATCGTGGCGGAGTTCAAGGTGTTCATAGTGCCCATCGACCACGTCGGGTGCTGCCCGGCCTGCTGCGGAGTTGCCTCCATCATCTGCTCGCGGGTCCACCCCCGGAACGGGCCTCCCGAAGCAGTAAGGACGAACCGTGAAACGTCAGCACGGCTCCCTGCGCGCAGGCACTGGGCCATCGCAGAGTGCTCAGAATCGACCGGCACGAGCTGTCCAGGCTTCACCTTCTCCATGACGAATTGACCGCCAGCAACCAGTGATTCCTTGTTCGCCAGAGCTAGCACGCCATCCTTGCGAAGCGTCGCAAGCGTCGACTCAAGACCTGCCGCACCGACAAGTGCATTCAACACGATGTCTGCGTCTTGCATCTCAACGAGAACCGCAGCGGCGTCCTCACCTGTGATAATGACATCACCTACAGCGCGAGAAACATCTTTCGCAGGGTCGAGCTGCTGCACTGCAATTTGTTCTGGGCGCAGATTGAACTCCTGTGCCTGCTGGATAACAAGCTCAGGGTTGTGCCCTGCTGCCGCGATGCCGACAACCTCAAAGTCTTCAGGGTGCTTCCGAATGATATCGAGAGCCTGTGTGCCGATAGAGCCTGTCGATCCAAGAATCAGAACCTTTTTCACAACCTCCATTGTGGCACGTCACGACAAAAATAGATACTTAGTTTCTCCTTAAAGTATTTTTGACCACCGCTCGTCGTGGTGCATACACAAGATGTGCACATACGACCGTGGGGATACTCTGTCATTCCCACCACCACACATCGCACCCACAGGCGCACCTCCCCCGCCGCCCTCACGTACATGGTGCGAAAGTTTGAACTCATTGGGGGCTACACAGTGCCATCGCGCCCTGCAATATGAAAAGATAATGCACAGTACACACAGATTTAGCATGTCCGCCCCCGGGCGCATACACAGTAATGCGAACCGATGCGGACGACTACAGCTCAAGGAGAATGGCAGTGGCTCACCCTCAGGACAAAGCTCCACAGGTATATAACGGCGTTTCTGAAGCTGACGTCCCTTCCGCCCGCTTCGGGTGGAGCGCGTTCAAGCCGCGCACGATTCAACTCGCAGGGTGGATCTCGGTGATCTTCTTGCTCGCGTACAACTTCGGTAACCACCACGGCCACGTAGAAACGATCTGGCTGCTCGCATTTGCAGTTTTGATTGCAGTTGCACTGATTTTCCACGGACTGCAGCCGAAGCTCAGCCAGGTGCGCACGGTCACCTCGCACAACAAGCCTGCTGGCCACAAGGAGCCGGACTGGATTTACGCACAGCAGACGATGACCGGCCCATACGCCGAGCTCGATGAGCGCGAGCTGCGCGCCCTCAACATCGATCCAGCGCGTCTCAATACACTGCGCGGTGCACAGCAGCAGAGCATTCACTAGTTTCACGCTTTACACCGAATAGCAATAAACGGCGCCACCCCACTCACAGGTTGAGGGTGGCGCCGTTTTCGCGCACCTAAACTCGGCGCAACGTCACTCGCCTTCCGCCGCGAGCTGCCCGCAGGCCGCAGCGATCTCCTGACCCTTCGTGTCACGGACAGTGCACGTCACACCCTGCGCAATCACACGACGAACAAACTCATCCTGGCGCGCCTTCGGGGACGCGTCCCACTTCGAGCCCGGAGTTGGGTTCAGTGGAATGAGGTTGACGTGTACCAGCGGCCCCAACGCCTGATGCAGCTTCCTGCCGAGCATGTCGGCGCGGAAATCGTGATCGTTGATGTCACGAATCAACGCGTACTCAATCGATACGCGGCGCCCTGTTGTATCCGCGTAGTAGCGGGCTGCATCCAGCACATCCTGCACGGAAAACCTGTTGTTCATCGGCACCAGTGTGTCGCGCAGCTCGTCATCAGGGGTGTGCAAGGAAACCGCGAGCGTGCAGGAGAGGCCTTCGTCGGCAAGCATTCGAATCTGCGGCGCGAGACCCACCGTTGACACGGTGACGTTGCGTTGAGAAATCCCGAAGCCCTGCGGCGCTGGACTCGTGATCTGGCGTACTGCGCTGACCACGCGCTTATAGTTCGCGAGCGGCTCTCCCATCCCCATAAAGACGATGTTGGAAAGACGGGAGCCTTCCTCCTGCATCATGGCTGCTGCAGCTCGCACCTGATCGACGATCTCCGCAGTTGACAAGTTTCTGTCGAGACCGCCCTGGCCGGTCGCGCAGAACGGACAAGCCATTCCGCAACCCGCCTGTGAGGAGATACACAGCGTCGCGCGGTCCTTGTACCGCATCAGCACAGACTCCAGGAGAATGCCGTCATGCAGCCGCCACAACGTCTTAGTGGTGTCTCCCTCATCGGTCTCTACCCGACGTACTGGGGTCAGCAGCGTCGGAAAAAGAGCCTCTTTTACCTTCTCGCGCTGTGCGGCAGGCAGATCCGTCATTGTGAGAGGATCTGCTTCAAACTTGCCGTAGTAGTGGCGCGCAATCTGGTCCGCACGGAACTTCGGCAGGCCGAGGGACTTCAGGGCCTCGATGCGCTCTTCGCTCGACAAATCAGCGAAGTGCTTCGGCGGCATACCAAACTTTGGGGTCAGAAGTGGCAGTGTTGGGGTCTCAGTCATAATTGCCCCATCTTTGCACGTTAGAACGGATTCATCAATGCAGAAGCGCTGAGCAGAATGTACGTTGCGCACGCTGCTGGCAACATACCGTCTAAGCGATCCATGATTCCGCCGTGTCCAGGCAGTATCTGAGACATATCCTTGATACCGAGTTCACGCTTGAATTGGCTTTCGACGAGATCGCCCATCGTGGCGCACATAACCAGTGCGGCACCCAAAAGGATCCCCATCCACCACGGGCCCTTGATCAGTAGTGTGACCACCGCGACGCCTGCAATGATCCCGAATATCATCGAGCCCGCAAATCCTTCCCAGGACTTCTTCGGGCTTACAGCCGGCGCCATCGGGTGCGCACCAAACATCACGCCTGCAGCGTATCCCCCAACGTCAGACGCCACCACGCAGCACATGAACGCGACAATGAACGCTGAACCACTGACGGAGCCCTCGTCGATAAGTGAAACCATCGCAGCGAAGCTTCCAAACAGTGGAATCCACGCCAGGACGAACACTCCCACGGCGGTGTCGCGGAGATAGTTGGTCGGTGTCTGGTGCCTGCCGTGGTCAAACAGCCGCCAAAACATCAGGAACAGCACTGTGAACGCGAAAGCGCCAACTACGCCAGCGGTTTTGTAGACGGCGGAGGACCACACCATGATCTGACCGAGGATGATCAGCAGCGTGCGCGGCTGCTGGTAGCCCGCTTCCCGCAAACGGGTAAGCACCTCCCACATCCCACCTGCTACAGCGATGGCGACAAGTGGATACCAGGCCATAGGGCCAACCCACACAGCAGCGATCACCACAGCGCCAAGGATGACCCCGGTCGTGATGGCAGCTGGCAGGTCGCGACCCGCATCATTTTTCGGCTTGGGCGGCGCGATGCGGGGCCAGCCCGATGGTCCTGACTGATCTGTCGAGTGTTTCACGTAGCGGTGCTTTCTATTCATCGAAAGGTCTGCTTAGACCTCCATCAGCTCGGCTTCCTTGCGCTGAACTAGCTCATCAATCTGTGCCACGTAGCCCTGGGTGGTCTTGTCCAGTGCCTTTTCTGCGGTCTGCACTTCGTCCTCGCCGGCGTCGCCGTCCTTCTGGATCTTCTTCAGTGCTTCCATACCGTGCCGGCGGACGTTACGGATAGCGATCTTGCCGTCCTCGCCTTTCTGCTTGGCCTGCTTGACCAGGTCACGGCGACGATCTTCCGTCAGCTGTGGGATCGTGACGCGAATGACTTGCCCGTCATCGGTCGGATTCACGCCGAGATCAGAGTTGCGGATGGCAGTCTCAATTTCCTTGAGCGTTGACATGTCGTACGGCTTGATCAGCAGCATGCGTGGCTCCGGAACAGAGATCGTCGCCATCTGGTTGATCGGGGTTGGGGCACCGTAAAAATCAGCCATGACGCCATTAAACATGGCAGGGTTAGCGCGACCAGTCCGAATCGTTACGAGGTCATCGCGGGTGAAATCGACAGAAGCGCTCATACGCTCTTCGGCATCAAGCAACACGTCATCAATCATTTTTACTCCACTTCTTCTGTACAAAGCGTTCGGGACAAATAAGTCGCACACCAATCTACCAGCGTTTCACTCCCAGCCGTGTCGTGGCTTGACGGGGAACGGCAGAATTCAAGGCAAGTTACGCCTAGACTGTCCCCATGCTTTACTCCCCCGCCAGTGCCGCGATGGTCTATACACACCCGACTCCATTGCGCACTGCTGAGGGCCGACTTTCATCATGGCAAATCCCCATCAAAGACGGAACGGCTGTCGCTGGAATGCCCACCACGCACGGCAACCCGTCACGCAGCGTCATCGCGGAAGAGCACAGCCCAATCGTCGCAGCGCTGCTTGAGTCTGGGGCGGCCATCCCTGGAAAGTCACTGACAGCCGAGCTAGGGGCGACGTGCTACGCCGAAGAAGCCCACTCACCGCTTTTAGAGTCCCCCTTGTTCCCTGGGTGCACGCCCGGTGGTTCTTCGGCAGGCGCCGGAGTGCTCGTGGGCAGTGGGCTGTACCGTGCTGCACACGGCACGGACGCTGGAGGGTCCTTGCGAGTCCCGGCAGCAGCCTGCGGTGCCGTTGGTTACAAGCCTGGAACACGCGCGGCAGTCGCGAATGGTTTTATCACGCGCAGCGTCGCAGACCAGTTTGAGTTGTACGGGCATCACCCCACCGCGGTACGCAAACTGCGCATCGGAGTACTTATCGACGGCCTCTTCGCCAACACCACCGTTTCAACGAGCCGCGGTGATGCCCTTGAGGCCGCTGCACGTGAGCTCGGGAAACACCACGATGTAGTGTCACTTCGCCCCTATGCGGACGCACAATCAACGTTCGAGCACTTCAGACACCGCATCACGAGCAGCTTCCGCAACGTAGAGCCGCTCGACAATCACTACCTCGCATGGATGCACGCACAAGGTTGCGCGGTAACTCCAGAAGAACTTTTTGCGGCGAATGACCACTTCGCGCACCTACTTAGACACGTACAGCACGAGTGGGACGTTGATATCGTGCTCACCCCCACGATTGCGTTTGATCCCCCACCAATTGGCTACTTCTCTTCCCTTGCCCCGGATGAGAGCTTTTACCAACAAACAGTGTGGACGCCCTGGTGCACGCTGTTCAATGTGATGGGCAGCCCCGCTGTCGCAGTCGGGGCGCTCCACCTTGGGTCAGTCACAGTTGGCGGACGCGCGCTACTTTCGGTAGCGCGCACCGTCGAACATTTTGGGCTGCCCGATTAACTCTTAGGAAACAAGGGTACCGATCTGCTCGCCGGATACCGCGCGGGCAATGTTGCCTTCCTTGAGCAGGTTGAACACCAGGATCGGCATGTTGTTGTCCATACACAGCGAAAACGCGGTGGCATCGGCAACCTTGAGTTCCTTTTCGAGCACCTCGCGGGGAGAAACCTCGCTGTAGAGCTGTGCGTCTGGGTTGGTTCGAGGGTCGTCGTCGTAGACACCGTCAACCCCCTTCGCCATCAGGAGCACCTCGCAACCAATTTCCAGCGCGCGTTGCGCGGCCGTGGTATCCGTAGAGAAGTACGGCATGCCCATGCCAGCACCGAAGATGACGACGCGCCCCTTCTCCAGGTGCCGCACTGCACGAAGCGGCAAATAGGGCTCAGCGATCTGCGCCATGTTGATGGAGGTCTGAACTCGGCAGTCGACGCCCTTCTGCTGCAGGAAGTCCTGGAGCGCCAGGCAGTTCATCACCGTGCCGAGCATGCCCATGTAGTCGGAGCGTGCACGGTCAAGGCCACGCTTTTGCAGCTCTGCACCGCGGAAGAAGTTGCCGCCGCCAATTACTACCGCTACTTCGGTTCCGGACTGGGCGACTTCGGCAATCTGTGCAGCGACGCTTTCGACGACGTCCGGATCGATACCAACCTTTCCACCGCCGAACATTTCACCGCCCAGCTTGAGCATGACGCGTTTGAATCCTGTGCGGGTAGACGCAAGTTCTGACACTGTGAGGACACTCCTTGAGAGTTGGCCAATTCGAGCCGTAGAGGACAATTCTGTTCTCGACCGATCTTAGCGATCTCAGTCCGGTTTGTAGCAACCGGGCATAAAGAAACCGCCGACGGAGGGTAACCCCTCAACGCCGACGGTAAAAAGCATCAGGCTTATGCCTGGCCAACCTCGAAGCGAACGAAGTCGGTGACCTCAATGCCGCTTTCCTCCGTGAACTGCTTCACGGTCTTCTTGGAGTCAGCAAGCGACGGCTGGTCCAGAAGAACAACGTCCTTGAAGAAGCCGCCCATGCGGCCCTGGACGATCTTTTCGATAGCTGCCTCAGGCTTACCCTCGTTGCGGGTGATCTCTTCCTGAACAGCGCGCTCCTTCTCGACGACCTCGGCCGGAATGTCCTCTTCCTTGAGGTAGCGAGCCTTCATCGCGGCGATCTGCAGCGCAACCTGGTGTGCAGCCTCAGCGTTGTCGCCCTTGTAAGCAACCAAAACGCCGACAGCTGGTGGCAGGTCAGCGGAACGCTGGTGCAGGTACTTCGCCAGCTGCTCACCCTCGATGGTGGCAGCACGGCGCAGCTCCAGCTTCTCGCCAATCTTTGCGGAGAGGCGCTCAAGAACGTCGTGTGCGGTCTCGCCGTCGACATCAGCGTTTGCCAGCTCCTCCTGGCTGTTTGCCTTCGCTGCTGCAGCAGCGTCAGCAATCTTGCCAGCGATGGTCTTGAACTCGTCGTTCTTAGCAACGAAGTCCGTCTCCGAGTTGATCTCGACGATGGTGTTGCCGGAGACAGCGACGAGGCCCTCGAGAGCATTGCGCTCTGCGCGCTTGCCCACGTCCTTTGCGCCCTTGATGCGGAGCAGCTCAACAGCCTTCTCGAAGTCGCCGCCGGTCTCCTCCAGCGCCTTCTTGCAGTCGAGCATGCCGGAGCCGGTGGTTTCGCGCAGCTTCTTTACGTCAGCAGCAGTGTAGTTCGCCATATTCGGGCGATCCTCCTCGTACAGTAGTGGATAAATACGTCGTAAAATTATGCTTCAAGCAAAACACCCCACGCCCAATTCGCGCCCATAATCCAGGACGTGAACAGGACGCGGGGTGTCACACTCGCTTATGCAGGATACACGTTTCGCGCGTCCTGCGAGCGGAGTTACTTAGCCTGCTGAGCTTGCTCTGCAGCGCGAACAGCGTGTGGCTGCTCGACTGGTGCAACCTCCTGTGGCGCAGCAGCTTCAGCCTCAGCGGCTGCCTTCGCAGCGTCTGCAGCGGAAACCTCAGCGGATGCGGCTGCCTGAGCAGCGGCCTCTGCAACCTCTGCCTGGTGCTTAGCGTCGGTGTCGCCTGCAGCCTCACGTGCGGAAGCCAGCTGACGCTCTTCGCGCTGCTGCTTACCAGCGATGACTGCCTCGCCGATGATGTGGGTCAGGATCTTGACCGCGCCGATGGCGTCGTCGTTACCCGGGATTGGGAAGTTGACGTCGTCCGGATCACAGTTGGTGTCAAGAACAGCAACAACCGGGATACGCAGCTTCTCTGCCTCGTTGACCGCGATGTGCTCCTTGTTCGTGTCAACAACCCACAGAGCAGAAGGTGCCTTGGTCATGTCAGCGATGCCACCGAGGACACGCTCGAGCTTCTGGCGCTCGCGGGTCAGCATCAGAACTTCCTTCTTGCCGCGACCTGCGTAGCCGTTCTCAGCAGCGTCCATAGCCTGGAGCTCCTTCATACGGGCGATACGCTTGGAAACGGTCTGGAAGTTGGTGAGCATGCCACCGAGCCAGCGGTGCGTTACGTATGGCATACCAACGCGCTGAGCCTCTTCCTGAATAGGCTCCTGCGCCTGCTTCTTCGTACCAACAAACAGGATCGTGCCGCCGTGTGCAACGGTCTCCTTGACGAACTCGAAAGCCTCGTCAATGTAGGTCAGCGTCTGCTGCAAGTCGATGATGTAAATGCCGTTGCGGTCGGTGAAGATGAAGCGACGCATCTTCGGGTTCCAACGACGCGTCTGGTGGCCAAAGTGGACACCTGCGTCGAGGAGTTCGCGCATGGTTACAACTGCCATGGGAATTTCTCCTTTGGAGTAATCTCGTTCGGTTAATGCTCATGTACTGCAAGGGTTTTTATCCCTCGCCCTAGCACCGCACCCGCTCAACACCCTCATACTGTGGGACCTACGCTGAGCTGGCGTTATTCGGCGCGCGTAGTCAACTTCGAAAAGTTGCCTTGCCAAGCATAGTCGACTATCCCACGATTACCTAATTTGACCTGCACAAACCCTGAGCCTTATCCACAGGCCAGTTTTTATCCACAGGCTGCACGCCCGCAGCCTTGTCTACTACCGCGGTTGCAGGGCTCAATGGCAACATGCACATGTTCACACGCTTACTCGCGGCCATTACTCCCCTACTTTGCACGTGGTGCTTGGCGCCTCAGGCTCTTGCGTACGTCGACCCCACCACGGGGCTGCCCTACGCAACCCGGATTACACGGCCCGCAGAGATCCCGGAGAAGAACTGGATGCCGGGGCATCGCGGGGTTGATCTTGCGCTACGCGTCGGAGCCACTGTTCTAGCAGCAGACAACGGGACAGTCGCTTTCGTGGGCAAGGTAGCAGGCACACCCATTATCAGTATTGATCACCCAGATGGCATCCGTACGACGTACCAGCCTGTACACGCGCGTGTGCGGCAAGGCGACGAAGTAAAACTCGGCGATGCGATTGGGACGCTGGCACGGCCGACGGGGCCGCAGGCACATCTCCAGGACGGGCTGCACTGGGGCGCACTCATTGCGAAAGACACCTACATCAATCCGCTTTCCCTCTTATCGACGCCCACCATTCGGTTGAAGCCAACCCGTTAAAGGCTCATGCCCTGGGGTGCGCTTGGTTGTAAATCTGCGTGAGCCGCTGTGAGGAGACGTGCGTGTATATCTGCGTGGTTTGCAGGCTAGAGTGCCCGAGCATTTCTTGCACCATTCGTAGGTCGGCGCCGCCTTCAAGCATTTGCGTGGCCGCTGTGTGCCGCAACGAGTGTGGCGTGATACTCGCCTGCCCCGCCTGCAGCCCGGCGCGCTCGACGATTCGGCGAACTTGGCGTTGGTCGATGCGCTTTCCCTGGGTGCCGACGAACAGCGGTTCGGTCCCTGCGTCAGCACTATTGGTGAGGGCTGGTCGGGCGTCGTGAAGCCATGTGGTCAGTGCGTTGTGTGCGTTGGTTCCGAATGGAACGATGCGTTGTTTGTTGCCTTTGCCTGTGACTTTTGCGGTGTTGGTGTGCAGGTCAAGGTCTTCGATGTTGAGGGCGACGAGTTCGCCGACTCGGATTGCGCTGGCGTAGAGCAGTTCGAGGATGGCGGTGTCGCGGATGTCTTCTGGTGTGTCGCCGTGGGGGCGGATGAGTTCCTCGGTAGCGGAGGCGCTGAGCACGGTGGGTAGTTTGCGCTGTTCTTTCGGGGTGCGCAGGCGGGCTGCTTCGTCCTTTGCGATGTAGCCGTGTTGGTAAGCCCAGGTGGAGAAGGCGCGCGCAGATGCGGTGCGTCGTGAGATGGTGGAGCGTGCTTTGCCGGCTTGGACGGCGTCAGCAAGCCAGCGGCGTAACGCGTCGATCGTAAATGACTTGAGGTCGGGTGTGTACGGCGCGAGTGTGGTGAGATCCGATTTGTAGCTCTTGCAGGTCGCTGCGGCGCGGTTTTTGACGTGTTGGCAGTAATCGATGAAGTCGTCCACCGCGGTTAGAAACTGGGTGGACGACTGATCGTGGCTGCTACTCATGTCCCGTATTGTATCGGCGCCTTAGGATTTGGCTGTGTCGCTTCGTCGCCACAGCTGGCCTTCCCGCTGGATCAGTCCCTTTCCTTGCAGCTCAATGAGCGTGTTGATGGTGACTTGGAGGGATAGCGCGGCGGCACCTGCAATCGCCTCCGCTACAAGCCCGTCGCGATGATGTTTTGGCGCGGCATCGTAGATGCGCATCTCGGTGCGGGTCAGGAGCTGCAGGGGCGAAGCTACATTGTTGTCCGCAAGTTCTTGTTCTGCATCCAGTCCGTTCTCGAGGCGGATCGCCTCGTGGACGTAGGTCGCGTTGAGCACCATCGTGGCCTCCCCTTTATAGATGGCGAGATTGGTGCCGACAGATCCGGCGGTGGTTATCGGCCCAGGTACCGCAAGCGTCCCGCGTTGGTAGTACTGCGCCCAGCGCAACGTGCTGAGCGCCCCGGAGCGGTAGGCGGCTTCTATCACTAGCGTGGCCTGGGTGAACCCAGCGACGAGTCGGTTTCGGGTGAGGAAGCGGTGTCGCTCAGGGGCCATGCCAGGGCTGTATTCGGTGATGATCGCTCCCCCTGCCGCCACGATGCGATCAAATAGCTGTTTGTGGCGCCTCGGGTAGGTGATACCCGGCCCGCATGCGGCGAACACCACAGTTGGCAGTCCCGCCTCGAGGGCCGCATCGTGGGCTGCCGCATCAATACCGAGCGCGCCGCCGGAGACGATGGTGTATCCCCAGCGCTTCAGTCCGTGCACGATGTCACGGGTGGCTGAATGTCCATATGCGCTCAGCGCTCGTGTGCCGACGATCGCGATCGAGTTTTCCAATAGCTCCGGCAGGTTGGTATTTCCTCGAACCCAGAGGGCGTGTGGCGGAACCCCGTCTGCACGTATCGGAGCACCTTCGCCATCCCGACTCATCTTTGCACCGAGATTGAAGGAGTCATAGATCCGTTCGCGAGGCCACTCGGGCGATTCCGGTGTGATGAGTGTGTACCCATGCTCCGCTGCAGTGGCTAGGTCTTCTGCTGGCTGGTCCCAGGTGTACCTCGCATCGGTGTCGGCGGCGAGGTCACCGAGCCAGGGCGCTCGTGTGCGCACGCCTTCGGCGATTTCGTCAGCGGTATAGCCTTCGTTTCGCAGTGCCCATAGCGCCGTCGACGGCCCCTCGATGACACGGTTGAGGTAGGCCCATGATTCAAGCGCGCTCATGCCGATGCCTCCTCACGTGCTGAAAGCAAGGTCTGGTCGTCTCGAAGATCGACGGCCTCAGCGACGTGCCCGAGGTGTGGGCACTGTGCGCCAGTGAGATCCGCCAAGGTCCACGACAATTTCAGGATGCGGTCGATACCGCGCTGGCTGACCTCCCCGCGCGCAAGCATCGAGGAGAGGAACATCATCGCGGAATCTTCCGCCGGGAAGTATCGACGCAGCCACGGCCCCGGCACGCGCGCATTCGTCAACGCCCCATTCGTGTGTTCCTCGCACGTCCGCCACCGATGTGCCGCACGGTCCCGTGCCTCTGACACACGCTGGGCGATGGCCGTGGAAGACTCTGCCCCGTTTGGGTTTAGCACGGCGTTATCCAGCGAAGTCCTGCAGACAATATCCAGCCGGTCCCGCAGCGGACCCGAAATACTTCGCGCATACCGCGCACGCTGCGCCCCGGAGCACCGACAGCGGTTCGCTGGTTTTCCACACGGGCATGGATTCATCGCGAGGATGAGCTGGAAGTCGGCTGGAAAGACGACGTCGCGGTTGCTGCGTCGCAGGCGCACCTCGCCTTTCTCCAGGGGAATGCGCAACGCATCGAGGGTAGCGGACGCGATCTCAGAGGCTTCGTCGAGAAACAGCACACCGTTATGGGCTTGACTGACCGCGCCGGGGCGAGGAATCCCGCTGCCTCCCCCGATGAGTTGCGCCTTGGAAAGCGACGGGTCCGGCGCGATGAACGGGCGGTGCGCAATCAGCTCTCCCCCGGCGATCCCGGCAGCTGCGTGAATCGCTGTGGACGTGACCATTTCTTCGACGTCCATTGCGGGGAGGATGGATGGGAGACGCTCTGCAAGCATGGACTTGCCTGAGCCGGGTGGTCCGATCATTAGCATGTGATGCGCACCGGCCGCGGCGACTTCCATAATCCTTCGCTCGGGGCCTTGCCCTGCGATGTCTGCGAAGTCCGGCTGTCGTCCTTGCTCAATGCTTGGCGCACCCACAGAAGCTACTTCAAGCACCTCTTCCCCGACCAGCCACGCCCACACCTGCGCCAGCGAGTCCGCCAGCACGATGTCTCCGCGTGACACGAGCTGTGCCTGGTGCTCGTTCGCGCGCGGAACCACAATGCGGTCAATTCCACCCTCCTGAACAAGCAGCTCCTGGGCCGCCAGCAGCATCGGAAGCACTTCCGGTACAGGCCGCAAGCTGCCATCCAGCGCCAACTCTCCTACAAAAAATGTTCGCGATAGTGCCTGTTGAGCGCGTGGATCTAGGCTCCCCATCACCGCCAACGCAATCGGCAAGTCAAACTGCGAACCAGCCTTCGGCAGGTGCGCCGGCGACAGCGACACCATCGCCTTCGTCTTCGGCCACGGCAGTGAACTATTACGGCAGGCGGTACGGATTCGCTCGCGGGATTCTTTCACGGCAGCATCGGCGAGCCCAACAATATGCATTCCTGGTAACCCTGGCCCGACGTTGGCCTCCACGCGTACGATGCGCGCCCGAATACCCTCAACCGTGGCACTCAACGTACTAGCAAGCGGCATCTTCGACCCCCATGATGAACTCAAACTCGAAGCCGTCCTCGTGATACATCGCCTCCACGACGTCGAACCGGACTTCGTAGAACCCCTCAGTGCTGCGCAACCACTCAGCAGCCGCGTTACGCATTGCCATCATCTTCTTCGCGTGCACCGCCTCAACCGAACCAAACCCCGGTAAACGACGAGTTTTCACCTCTACGAACACCACGGTGCCGTAAGAGTCCTGCATAATCAGGTCAATCTCGCCATGCCGTAATCGCACCCGCCTGCCAAGGCACGTGTAGCCCAACGCTAAATACTCCTCCAGTACGGCATCTTCCCCTAGACGGCCAAGCTGGTACTGGTCCATGCACGGTTTCTGCATAACTTCGTTCCCTTCTTCACATCCTTGTTCGTTTGCACACCTCCAGACGCACCAGAGGCGTAAATGTTTAGACGCAAAAACCCCTCCCGCGGTTCCTTACAGGCAACACGCGGGAGGGGCGGAGGGGACGTCGAAACGCAGACTACGAATTAGGGAACGTGATGTCCGGCTTGTCTAGCTCCTCGATATTGACATCCTTGTACGTAATTACGCGGACGTAGCGCACAAAACGCACCGCACGGTACATGTCCCACACCCAACAATCCGACATACGGACCTCGTAGTACACATCGTTGCCGTCTTTGTGCGGGATCAACTCGACAGCATTCGCAAGGTAGAAACGACGCTCCGTCTCCACAACAAACGAGAACTGGCTCGCGACGTCTCGATACTCGCGATACAGCGACAGCTCGACGTCGGCCTCGTAATTGTCCAGATCCTCAGCACTCATGCGGTGCCCCCTTCGTAAATCTCAACGGCAGTTCTCACGTTGGCATAACTATAACGATGTTGCGGCGTCGCCCCGTGGCGGCGCACCGCATCCATGTGCGCCTTCGTGCCATACCCCTTGTGGCGCTCCAAGCCATACCCCGGGTACTGCTCCGCGTAGCCATCGAGGAGACGGTCGCGGCTCACTTTAGCTAGCACACTGGCGGCGGCGATGCACCGGGCACTCGCGTCACCGCCGATAATCGGCATTTGTGGTACGGGCAAACCCGCGATATGGAAGGCGTCGACAAGCGCGTACCGCGCCTCCGTCTCTAGCTGCGCAACTGCGCGCCGGGCCCCGTCAATGTTGGCATGCTGCACCCCGCGGTGATCAATCTCGCTGGCGGGCACGTGCACGATCGAGTACGCGAGCGCGTGCTGGCAAATGATGTCAAAGAGTGCTTCTCGACGCTTCGCCGTCAACTGCTTGGAATCCGTCAACCCCTCAAGTTGCCGTATCGGCTGCGGTGGTAGCACGCACGCGGCGACTGTCAGTGGCCCGAAGCAGGCGCCCCGGCCGGCCTCGTCAACCCCGACGACTGGTCCGAGCCCTGCTTTTTCGAGCGCCACCTCGTACGTCCGAAGCTGCTTCAAACGACGCACCACAGCTCACACACCAAGCGTAGGGCTACTGCTGGATCGCCGGGTCGTCGACGCCACCAAAACGCTGGAGTGGGAACACAATCGCAAGAACTTTTCCGCGAAGGTTCTCCTCCGGGATCGTGCCCTGGTACTCATCACCAAGGTGGTAGCGCGAATCAGCGGAATTCGTGCGGTTATCACCCATCATGAAGTAGTTCCCATCAGGGACAGTTACCGGGCCGAAATAATTACCACCGCAAGCGTCGGACCCAGTCTGAGGATCCACCGGGTAGTAGTTCGGCTGCAGCGTGTACGACTGGTCGATCGGCTTTCCATCCACCATCACCGCCGGATCCCCCTCCTGGCAAGACACCGTCTGGCCACCCTTCGCGATGATGCGCTTGACCAACGTGTTCTCATCCTTCGGCACCAGCCCCACCCAGGAGGACACCTCCTGCAGACCGGCAATGGCCGGATTGTCGGAGCGGTTAGTGACGAAGCCGGTATTCCACGAGTCAGTCCCCTTAAACACGACGACGTCACCCGGCTCCGGATCGGAGAAGTAGTAGGACACCTTCTCCACGAAGATGCGATCACCCTTGCCGTCCTGCCCATGCAACGTCGGCTCCATCGACGCAGACGGAATCACGTAGAGGCGGCCAATGAATGTCTGAATAATGAAGATGAACACCAAGGTGAGTACAACGACCATCGGGATTTCGATGTACCACGGCATGGATTTTTCTTCAGATGCGCTCTTTTCGTTCACCCGCAACACTCTAGCAGCGCAACAAAACACCCCGCACCTTACGAAGCGTAAGTGTGCGGGGTGCTGCGCAAGAAACGGGTATGCGCTTAGCGGCGCTCCTTGATACGGGCAGCCTTGCCGCGCAGTTCGCGCATGTAGTACAGCTTTGCGCGACGTACGTCACCCTTGCGGACGACCTCAATCTTCTCCAGGTTCGGGGAATGTACCGGGAAGGTACGCTCAACACCAATACCGAAGGAAACCTTGCGGACCGTGAACGTCTCACGGATGCCGTCACCCTGACGACGAACGACGAAGCCAGTGAAGACCTGGGTACGGGTGACCGAACCCTCGATAACCTTGACGTGTACGTCGAGGGTATCGCCCGGACGGAAGTCAGGGATATCGTCACGCAGCTGGCCTGCGTCTACAAGATCAATAATGCCGTTGCTCATTGAAGCAATCCTTTACGTTTCTGGACAGAGGACCCTAGCGGCTTTTTCCACAGGTGGACGCTCGGCTGGTTCATGTCGCTTACAATAACCCGCACGATTCTACATGCGAGCACGTCACTTCCCAAATCCGGCACGCTTGAGTGCATCCGCCATCGAACCGCCCTGCGGCGCACCGCCAGCGCGACCTCGCTGGCGCTTCCCACCCTGACGGCTCGGCTTCTGCTGCGGCTTCTTCCCGCGTGAAGACTCACGCTTCTGTTCGCTCCCCGGCTCATCATCCAGGCGCAGCGTGAGGCTAATTCGCTGACGCTGCACGTCCACCTCGAGGACCTTCACCTTCACCACCTCACCCGAGCGCACGACCTCGTGCGGGTCCTTCACAAAAGAATGGCTCATCGCAGACACGTGCACGAGGCCATCCTGGTGCACGCCGACGTCCACAAACGCGCCGAACGCGGCGACGTTGGTGACCGTCCCTTCCAGAATCATGCCCGGCTGGAGGTCAGACACCTTGTGTACGCCTTCTTTAAAAGTGGCCGTCTTAAACTCCGGACGCGGATCCCGGCCCGGCTTTTCCAACTCGGCAAAGATATCCGTGATGGTTGGGACGCCGAAGGTGTCGTCGGCAAAGTCCTGCGGACGAAGACCCGACAGCACTCTGCTGTTACCAACGAGTGCCGCAGTGTCCACCCCAGATTGCTGAGCGATGCGCTCCACAACGGGGTAGGCCTCCGGGTGCACAGCGGAGCCATCAAGCGGATTCTCTCCACCTTGGATGCGTAGGAAGCCGGCCGACTGCTCGAAGGCCTTCGGCCCAAGTCGCGGCACCTTCTTCAGCTCCTTGCGCGAAGCAAACACACCATGTTCATCGCGGTAGGCAACGATGTTCTTTGCGATCGTCGGCGTCACGCCAGCGACTCGTTCCAGCAGCGGTACCGACGCCGTATTGACGTCCACCCCGACTGAGTTCACCGCGTCCTCCACCACGGCGTCCAACGACTGCGCGAGCGCCGCCTGATTCACATCGTGCTGGTACTGCCCCACGCCAATTGACTTCGGGTCGACCTTGACCAGCTCCGCAAGCGGGTCCTGGAGGCGCCGCCCAATCGAGACCGCGGAACGCAGTGACACATCCATGTCCGGAAACTCCTGAGCCGCGATCTCAGAAGCCGAGTACACCGACGCACCCGATTCCGACACCACCACCGGAACAGGCCTGCGCCCGCCCGCTGCTGCGATCATGTCCGCGACCTCTCGTGCAAGCTTCTCCGTCTCCCGCGACGCCGTGCCGTTACCAATCGCGATGAGCTCCACGCCGTGTTCCGCCACGGTGTTCGCGAGCACCTGCACCGCCTGCTGCCATTGGTTCTGCGGTTGGTGTGGGTAGACGATCGCGGTTGCGAGCACCTTCCCCGTGCCATCTACGGTCGCTGTTTTTACACCGTTCCTGTAACCCGGATCCAGCGCCAGGGTCGCGCGTTGACCGGCAGGAGCGGCCAGCAGCACATCGCGAAGATTCGTGCTGAAGACGTCCAGAGCCGCCTCATCGGCACGCTCCTTAAGACGCATCCGCGTATCCAAATTAGAAGAGACCTGCAGCTTTGTCTTCCATGCCCACCGCACGGCCTTCGCCAGCCACGGGCTCTTTTCACAGTTAAGGTCGAAACGGTTCGCGATCATCCCCTCGTACGCCGCATCATCTCCGGCGTCCAAATCCAGCGAAAGCACGCCTTCCTGCTCTCCGCGCAGCAGCGCTAAAATGCGGTGCGACGGCAACGAGGTGAATGGCTCGCTGAAGTCGAAATAGTCGCGGAACTTCGCACCCTCGTTCTCCTTGCCTTCGACGACGCTCGAACGCATCGTTCCGGACTCGTACACCTTGTCGCGGACCTCGCCGACGAGATCCGCATCGGTGGCGATCCTGTCAACCAAGATCGCGCGGGCACCGTCCAGCACCGCTTTCGTGTCGGCGAACCCCTCACAGACATAGCTTGCTGCCTCGGTCTCGGCGTCGGCCGAAGGGGCGTCAATAAGCGAGTCAACGAGCGGCTCGAGACCGGCCTCACGCGCGATATCCGCCTTGGTCTTCCTGCGCTTCTTATACGGCAGGTAGAGATCCTCGACGCGCGCCTTCGTATCCGCACCCATGATGAGCGCCTTGAGCTCATCAGTGAGTTTGCCCTGCTCCTCGATCGCCTCAATGACCGAAGCCTTGCGCTCCTCAAGCTCGATCAAATACGCATTGCGCTGCTCAATGTGGCGCAGCTGTGTGTCATCCAAGCCACCTGTAGCTTCCTTCCGGTAGCGAGAAATGAATGGGACCGTATTCCCCTCTGCCAACAGTTGCAGCGCAGCCTCAACGTGGCGTGGCGCTACCTGGAGTTCCGATGCAATGGTCTCAGCAATGAACGTCATTCCGGACATTCTAATGCTTATGCGTTCCCATCCACGAGGCGGGTCGATCCGTACCAGTAGGTGCCTCTGGGCAGGCCTGCGACCACCGCTTGCGTCGCAGCGTCCAGCTCGAGCGCGGTGCGGCCGCGCACCTCGAGCCTGCACAAAGACTCAAGAGGCGGATGCCCCTCCTTCAACAGGTAATCGGTCTCAAGAATCGACTCATCCTCGCAGTGCGGGCCGATCGGCTCCAGTGAGATTTTGGGCTCGCGATAACCAGCCTTGCGCAACGCACGGGCCAAAGACTTGCGCGCCTTCGGCCAGCGCTTCTCGTCGACGAGCACCTGCATTGCCGTCACGACGTCGCGGCCGTACAGCGCAAACTCGTCATCCTCATCGAGCTCGGCGGCGTCCAATAGCTCCGGGCGGACTTGCTGGGTGCGCAGCAGCGATGCATCGCGCCGGTAGCGCCCCACCTTGGCGTGATCACCCGAAAAGAGCACGTCCGGGGCGTCGATCCCGCGCCACGTTCGTGGCTTCGTATAGCTGGGGCCCTCGAGCAGCCCGTCAGAAAAGCTATCGTCCTCGTGGCTCTGCGTATTGCCCAGCACCCCGGGGATCAGACGGGTGACGGCCTCCGCGATCACCAACGTAGCCACCTCCCCGCCGATTAGCACGTAATCGCCGATAGAGACCTCGCGCACCCGGTACCGCTGCTGGGCGTCAACAAAGACTCGCTGGTCAATACCCTCGTAGCGGCCACAAGCAAACACGATGTGGGACTCGCGCGACCACGCCTGCGCATCCTGCTGCGTAAACGGAGATCCCGCCGGAGTAGGCACAATCAGCAGTGGTTGCTCAGCAGACTCGCCTTCGCGGACATCACTAACTTCATACGGCCGTGGCGCGACGGCGTGGACCTCATCGTGGCGGGCCTTGTCATTGCGGTGCGGTGCGGCGGAACGCAACCCTTCGCCTTCGTTGCCAGCTGCCACGGCATCAAGCGCCTCACCCCACACATCCGGGCGCATCACCATACCAGGCCCGCCGCCGAGCGGAGGGGCGTCGACAGACTTATGTACACCAAGCCCCCACTGTCGAAGATCATGCACGCGGACGCTCACAATCCCCTGCTCAATCGCCTTGCCCAACAACGCGTGGCGCAGTGGCTCAAGGTATTCGGGGAAAATGGTGACAATGTCGAGCCTCAAGGTGTGCCTAGACATCGAGCAAACCCTCAGGCGGGGTGATGGACAGGAAGCCATTCTCCAGATCTACTTCGGGCACAATATCGCTCACGAACGGCACGAGGACCTCACGGCCGTCGTACTCAACCTCCAGAATCTGGCGCCCAGGCGTATGCATCACACCTGTGACCTGCCCGATCTGCTCCCCATCAAGACGCACGTTCAGTCCAATCAATTCGTGATCGTAGAACTCATCCGGGTCCGCGTCCTCCCCGCGTTCAAGCGGCGCCGCGAAGAACTTCAGCCCTCGCAGCCCCTCAGCGGCGGTACGGTCCGGCACCTCTTCGAAGCTGAGCAACAGGCGTCCTTTGTGCGGGCGGGCAGTCGCAACGGTGAGTTCAACTTCCTTCCCCGTTTGCGTACCGCGCAGCTTGCTGCCCACCGCGAAGCGAACCTCGGGCTGGTCCGTGTGCACTTCCACCGCGACTTCGCCCTTAATACCGTGAGTCTTCACGACCCGACCAATCAGTAGCTCCATGCTCAATTACCCTACTTTTCGACGCCCACTTCGCAAACAAAAAACGGCACGCCCTCCGACCACACGGATCGGGAACGTGCCGTTGCGAGGTTCGGATTAGTCCTCGGACTCCTCAGCCGGGGACTCCTCTTCAGCGGACTCCGCAGCCTCAGCAGCTGCAGCTGCCTCAGCCTCTGCGGCAGCCTTGGCCTCAGCCTCTTCCTTCGCCTTCTTGCGCTTCTCGGTGATCGCTTCAGCGGTCGGGCCGTTGTTGGCCTCCTCGAGAGCCTTGTTGAACAGGTCAAGCTTGGATGGCTTCTCCTCAGCAACCTTGAGGGTGCCCTCAGCACCGTCGAGGCCCTTGTGCTTCTGCCAGTCGCCGGTAATCTTCAGCAGAGCGAGCACAGGCTCGGTCGGCTGCGCACCAACGCCGAGCCAGTACTGAGCACGCTCGGAGTCGATCTTGATGAGGGAAGGCTCCTGCTTCGGGTGGTAGATACCGATGTTCTCGACAACCTTGCCATCACGACGAGCCTTCGCATCAGCGATAACAACACGGTACTGCGCGTTACGGATCTTACCGACGCGCTGCAGCTTAATCTTTACAGCCATGAAAATCTTCCTTTACGGTCACCGGGCAGTACAGACACCCGCCAACACGATAGGCGGGCCGGTTCAACCCTTCTTCTTTACCCTGCGCGTGACTGGTTGGGCGACATCGCACATCTCTGCACGTGACGGGTCCAACGCGAACGCAGTTTGGTCCTGTTCAAAACCTGCATACACAGATAATCAACCTGAAAGAGGTTACCCCATAGCGAACCAATTCCCAAACAGGACTTGTTATCTAGGCAGATAGTTACCATTTGCCTGCCTGTTGCGGGTATCGTCTTTTCAGTTGCCCGCCGAAAAATAGCATGAAGCGTAATGAGGGCGCGAAACAATCTGAGAGTACACGAGGTTTTTCAGCATGCCTGCACCGAGCACGAAACGCTCAACCGCATACCGCGTCGACCTTGACGGGCTTCGAGGCTTTGCTATCGCACTAGTCGTCTTGTTCCACGTCTACGTCGGCCGAGTCTCAGGCGGCGTCGACGTCTTCTTGCTACTGTCTGGATACTTCTTCCTCGGCGGCCAGATCCGCTACGCAATGCGCCCAAACCCAAGCCTCAACCCCTGGTGGCCACTGTGGCGCACTATTCGACGCCTCGTTCCAGCACTTGCGCTCACTGTCCTGGCAACCATGCTTGGCGTGATGCTGCTCGCCCCCGAGCTGATGGGTGTGGAACTCTCCAAGCAGTTCACAGCCTCCATGCTGTACTACCAAAACTGGGAGCTGATCGCCCAAGATGCGGATTATGCGGCGGCAAGCCAGGACACCTCGCCGCTGCAACACCTGTGGTCAATGAGTGTGCAGGGCCAGTTCTACGTTTTCGCGATTTTGTTGGGGACGCTGCTGGCCTTCTTGATCTGGAAGTGCAAAGTCCCGGCTGTCATTGCCAAGCGAGGCGCGATCACGCTGCTCGCCATTATCACCGTTGCTTCGTTCGCATACGCTGCGCGCTTCGGCTTCGTCGGTACGGGCCAGAACTACTACTCCACCTTCTCCCGTGCGTGGGAGCTCGCGCTCGGTGGGTTGCTTGCCTTCGTACCAACCAGCCGTTTCCTGCCACAGCGCACAGCCGCGTGGACTGCGGGCCTTGGCGTTCTGATGATTTCGCTTACCGGCATCGTCGTCACCACTTCACTCGCGTTCCCCGGCCCTGTCACGCTGCTGCCACTCACTGGCGCCGCACTGATTGTCATGAGTGGCAACCAGAACTCGGTCTCAAACATTCTGGCGTCGAAGCCGATGACGTGGCTAGGCAGCATCGCCTATTCCCTCTATCTTTGGCACTGGCCGTTACTCATCATTGTCACTCTTGCTGGAGGGTTCGGGACTCCTCCGTGGTGGGTTGGCACCCTCGTCATCGCGGTTTCGCTCGGACTCGCACACGTCACACACCTGCTGGTAGAAGACCCGCTGCGTCAACACCGCAAGCGCCCGCAATCGACCGATACACCGGTTATCGACGCCCGCTCGACGCTGCGCACCCGCACCGGCATTGGCCGCGCAGGCGGCGGCGTGCTGGTTTCCGTGCTCGTTGCCACTATTTTTGCAATCCAACCGCTTTGGAATCAGCGCATCGAGGACGCAGACCGCGATCTTCCGGAGGACCTTTACCCGGGCGCCCTCGCCATTGCTGGTGCTGAAGTCCCAGACGTCAAGCCACAGCCCGATCCGGCCCTGATTGCGGGCATCTACCCACCTATCGGCGTAGACGAGTGCATGATCATGATCCCCCAACCGGCAACGGACATGCCTCGTCCCGACTGCCAGTACGGCGACCTCGAGTCCGACGTCACTGTAGTGATGACCGGCGGGTCCCACATCGAGCCGTACGTCGTGCCCCTCGACAAGCTCGGGAAAGAGCACCACTTCCGGGTCATTCCGTACGTACGGCAGGAGTGCCCGATTGTCATCGGCGGTGCCGACAGAGACGAGTTCGTCAGCGATGTATGCGCTCAATGGTCGGAGCTTGCGTTCCAGAACATCGTCGAGATGAACCCGGACCTGGTGATTTCAAACTCCACACGCCCCGAGGGCCACGCAGGCGGTGCAGCGTTTTCCACGGACAAGGTCCCCGACGCCTACGCGAACCTGTGGCAGAACTTCGCCTACTACGGCATCCCGTTCGTTGGTTTGCGCGATAACCCATGGATGTTCACCCCAGAAGGCGATCCTATGGACCCGAACCTCTGCATCGTTGCTGGTGCCTCCGAACGCGACTGCTCAGCACTGCGCAGCACAATCTACGGGCCCGAGGACCCAGCAACCTCGTACCTCTTGCCCGAGAATCACCAGTGGTCTATCGATACCGCTGACTGGTTCTGCGACGACAAGTTTTGCCCGCCACAGCGTGGCAACGTGTACATCTACCGCGACCAGAACCACATCTCGAACGCCTACGCAGCAACGCTCGCTCCGCTTCTGTGGGCTGAGCTGATGCCGATCTTCGAAGAGCTAGGCCTGCTCCCGGGGCCCGCCACGGATCCCACACCGAGCTTGGAAATGGACGCACCCGCTACGCAGTAGCGTGCGAGCACGATAGCAAAGGGCCGGTACGGATGCCCGTACCGGCCCTTCAGCGTTTTGCTGACTACTTCTTCTTGCCCATGCGCTTCATCGCTGCGCCGAAGTCAAGATTGTTGAGGTCAAGCCCCTCCATACCTGGAGGAAGTTGTTCCTGCATCTTCTGCAGATCCTCCATGCCAGGCATTCCCGGCATCTGTGGCATGCCCGGCATCTTCGGGCCTCCACCACGGCGCTTCGCGGGCTTGCGCTTCCCGTTCTTGCCCCTGCGTCCCTTGGGCTTCTTCTTCGTCGCGGAGCGTCCGCCACCCATGCCCGGCATTCCTGGTAGGCCGAACTGGTTGGCCATCGCGCCCATCATCTTCTTCGCCTCGAAAAAGCGTTCAACGAGCTGGTTGACGTCAGAGACTTTCACGCCGGAACCAACAGCGATGCGCTTCCTGCGCGACGCATTGAGGATCTTCGGGTTCGCGCGTTCCTCAGGCGTCATACCGCGGATGATTGCCTGGATGCGGTCCAGCTGCTTCTCATCAACCATGTCCGCCATCTGGTTCATCTGCTTGCCGCCAGGCATCATCTTGAGCAGATTGCCGATCGGGCCCATGCGGCGGATCATCAGCATCTGGTTCAGGAAGTCTTCAAGCGTGAGCTCCCCAGTGCCGAGTCGGCTCGCGGCCTCCTCAGCTTCCTTCTGGTCGAAGACGGTCTCCGCGTGCTCAATGAGTGAGAGCAGGTCGCCCATACCGAGGATGCGACTCGACATGCGCTCCGGGTGGAAGACATCAAAGTCATCGAGCTTCTCACCTGTGGACGCGAATAGGATCGGCTTGCCGGTGACTTCACGGATGGACAGGGCTGCACCACCGCGGGCGTCACCGTCGAGCTTCGTCAGCACAACGCCGGTAAAGTCCACGCCGTCTGCGAAGGCCTGCGCAGTCGTGACCGCGTCCTGACCGATCATCGCATCGATCACAAACAGGACTTCATCAGGCTGGACTGCATCACGGATGTTACGGGCCTGCGTCATCAGCGTTTCGTCAATACCCAAACGGCCCGCGGTATCGATGATCACCACGTCGTGCTTGTTCTGCTTCGCGTGCTCAATACCAGCCTGCGCCACCGCGACAGGGTCGCCGTGGGAAGTGCCCATCTCGTGCTCAAACGAGTCGATGGACGTGCCAGGATCCGGAGCGAACGTTGCAACCTCGGCGCGCTCACCCACAATCTGGAGCTGCTGCACCGCGCCCGGGCGCTGGAGGTCACAGGCCACCAGCAGCGGTGTGTGTCCTTGTTTTGCCAGGTGGCGGGACAGCTTACCTGCCAGGGTGGTCTTACCAGCGCCCTGTAGACCTGCCAGCATGATGACGGTCGGCGGTGTCTTTGCAAAGTTGAGGCGTCGAGTCTCTCCGCCCAAAATGGCGGTCAGCTCCTGGTCAACAATCTTGACCACTTGCTGTGCCGGGTTCAGCGCCTCTGAAACGTCGGAGCCCAAAGCGCGCTCTTTCACGCGCTTAATGAAGGCGCGTACGACAGTCAGCGAGACGTCAGCCTCCAGCAGCGCGATCCGAATCTCACGTGCTGTGGCGTTAATGTCAGCCTCGGTGAGCTTGCCTTTGCCGCGCAAGCCTCCAAGCGCTGATTGTAAGCGGTCAGACAGTGACTCGAACACAGTGCGTTGCTCCCTTAACTAATTCATTCTTCGGTAATGAGACAGAACGCACCTAGCCTAGCGCCTTTCCGCCCAACTGTTCACATCACGCCAGGCTATCCCAGCAGAGCATCCACAAAGCTCTCTACTTCAAACGGCGCGAGGTCATCGGCGCCTTCGCCAAGACCCACAAGTTTGACCGGCACACCCAGTTCCTCTTGCACCTGGAACACAATGCCGCCCTTCGCGGTACCGTCCAGCTTCGTCAGCACCACACCGGTGATATCAACGACCTCTCGGAACACTCGCGCCTGCGCAATGCCGTTTTGTCCAACCGTTGCATCCAGTACCAGGAGCACCTCATCAACAGTGGATTTCTTTTCGACGACCCGTTTCACCTTACCCAGCTGATCCATCAAGCCAGTCGAGGTGTGCAGACGGCCCGCTGTGTCTACAAGCACGACATCCGCACCCTCTTGCACGCCGGTCGCCACGGCGTCAAACGCGACAGAGGCAGGGTCCGCGCCTTCTGCTCCGCGGACCGTAGAGGCGCCTACCCGACGCCCCCACGTCTCCAGTTGGTCTGCCGCAGCAGCGCGGAATGTATCCGCAGCGCCAAGTACCACCGAGTGGCCCATCGCTACGAGTACACGTGCAAGCTTGCCCGTCGTGGTGGTCTTACCCGTGCCGTTGACGCCGACTACCAAGATCACGGCGGGCTTGCCTTCGTTCGGCATTGCGTGAATCGAACGATCGAGCTCTGGCTTCGCAGCTTCGATCAGGGTTTCCCGCAGCATTGCGCGTGCTTCAGCCTCAGATGCCACGCCTCGCTCGGCAATCTTCTGACGCAGTGCATCGGTAATGCGCATGGTCAGATCCGCACCGATATCTGCCATGATGAGGGTGTCTTCGATCTCTTCCCACGCGTCCTCGTCGAGGTCGCCTGCGGTAAGAATGCCAAGCAGCCCTTGGCCAATCGCGTTCTGCGAGCGCGACAGGCGCCCGCGCAGCTTGCCCATCCGGCCTGCGGCTGGCGCGATTGCCTCGACAGGCTCGGAGGAGACTGGTTCGCTGACAATTGCGTCCTCGGTCGGTTCGGCGCCGTGTTCCAGGGCACGTTCCGCCCCGTCGACCGTTGCTGCGGCTGCGTCCGCTGCCTCTTGTGCTTCTTCGATGTCGTGGTGTTCGACGTCTGCTTCGTCGGAGGCGGGTTCTGCAGGCGCGGGCGCCTTTGGCTCTTCCGCGACCAGTGTCGGTTCCGGCTCCTTCTCAACCTCAGGTTTCGGTTCTACTGCAGGTTCAGGGTCGGCCTGCGGTTCCGGTACAACCACCGGCTCAGGCTTTTCGGACTGAGTTTCCTCAACTGGCTCCGGCTCAGGCGCAGGCTCAGGCTCAGGCGCCGACCCGTCCTCTACAACCGGCTCAGGATCCGGCATTGGCACAGCCTGAGCGGGCTTCGGATCGGAGGGGGCGTCGACACGCGGGATAGGTTCCTTTTCCTTCACTCCTGCTTGAGCGAAATTAAACCCCCCCTTTGCCTGGTAGTTTCCAGACTTCTCCTGCTGGGTAAGTTCTTTCGGCTCCTCGGTCTTTTCAAAGGAAACAGACTTTGCCGATTTCCGTTTATTGCCAACAATGATGATGCCCACAATGAGAATCACGAGCACCACAGCTGCGATTGCAATCCATAACGAGTACGTAGTCATGACTTCCATAGTGCCAAAGGCGCCCAAAAACTGTGTGGAATACCCCATTTATGCCAACAACGTGGTTGAATAAGGTTTATGAATACTCCCCCATTTTTGAAGAATCTGCCACAAGACGTTGCCCAATGGATCCTGCCAGTCCTCACAACACTGATTTCGCTGGCCGTCGGACTTGGCATCATTGCCTCAAGTGGCCAGCTTGGCAGCTCAAAGGTAGACGTGCCGAGCGTTGGCACCGACGCGCCGAAGGAGGCAGTACCAGCGACTGGTGAGGCGCTCACCACCGCACTGAACACCACCTGGGCACCGCTGCCGTTGTATGACGGCGCTACTGTCCAATTTGTCAAGGAAGATAAGGGCTACGTGCTTGTAGGCGGTCCATGCAACGGCTACGGCGTCGGCTTCACCATTGACGAAGCAACTGGTGCGGTCTCCACGTTCAAGACGCCGACGACGAGGAAGGCATGCCCGTCTGAGGACACCATCTGGGAAAACACCACCAGCGACTTGCTGAAGCAGACCACGAGCCTGAAGGTGCTCGGCCAGGATAAACTCTTCGCAGTTGGTCCTGAGGGAACACTGGAGCTTGTTGTAAAGAACTAAGCCCCGCACCCCTATTTATGCGTCCGGATCGGAGTCAGGAGCTGACCCCGCCGGGCGCATTCTTTGTGAGAGCACCCTCGTTACACCATCACCGCGCATGGTGACACCGTAGAGCACGTTCGCCACATTCATGGTCGGCTTCTGGTGCGTGATCACAATGAGCTGCGAGTCCTGCCGCAGCTCCTCGAGCAGCGCGATCAATCGGCGCAGATTCACGTCATCGAGCGCTGCCTCCACCTCGTCCAGCACGTAGAACGGGCTCGGGCGCGCTCGGAAAATCGCCACCAGAAACGCCAGAGCAGTCAGCGACTTCTCCCCACCTGAAAGCAGTGACAGCCGCTTGACGCGCTTGCCCGGTGGACGCGCCTCAATCTCGATGCCGGTGAGCAGCATGTCATCTGGTTCCGTGAGTATCAGGCGGGCTTCCCCACCGGGAAACAGCGTATGGAACACACGTGGAAACTCCTCCTCCACGTCATGCCATGCATCCGTGAAGAGCTGCAGGATGTGGGCGTCGACATCCTCGATGACGTCGAGCAAGTCCTTTCGAGCCTGAATCACATCGGCAAGCTGGGTAGAGAGGAACGTATAGCGTTCCTCAAGCGCCTTAAACTCTTCGAGAGCCAGCGGGTTCACCTTCCCCAAAGAGCGCAAGTCTTTTTCGGCCTGGCGCAGTCGCTGGGTCTCAGTGGACTCGTCAAAGTCTTCTCCCGGCGCGAAGTTCGCAAGCAAATCATCGACCGAAATACCGAGCGACTCAACGATCTTCTGCTGAGCTTCCTCAAGACGTACCTTCGCCTGCGACCTTGCAATGTCTGCGGCGTGCGCGCGGTCACTCAACCGATTCAGCTGCTGACGAGCAGCGCTGACCTGCGATCGCTCTTGTTGAATCCTGCCCTGCAGCGCAGCAAGCGTGCGCTGCAGCTCATCGCGCTGCGCGGTGGCTCGCTGTAATGCATCCTGGACTCGCGAGATCAGTACCTCCGTGTGTTCCTTCACGGCTCCGGCGAGCAGGGCTTGGGACCGCCGTCGTGCAACGGCTGCGTCATGACGCGCTTTTGCCTGGCGCTCGTTTTCCGCCTGGCGACGCAACGCATCGCCCTTCCCCGCAATCGCCTGAGCGCGCTGTTGCGTCTCACGAGCAGCGAGAACCGCTTCCAGTTCGAGCGCCTTCGCCTGCGTCAGTTGCTGGGATGCAGCATCACGGGCCTCGGGCGAAGGGCCTTCCGCAGCAGGAGTGTCGTCGATGCGAGAAAGACGCTCCTGGGTTTCCAGCAGTTGCTCACGGCGCTGAGCGAGCCGCTGCTCTGCCTCCTCAAGCTGCTGCGCGGCACGGACGCGCTCTTGCTCGGCCGTGTCCGATTGCGCAGCCAAGCGCTGATGCTCACGCTGCCACGAAGCAACCTCGGTGTCGTGCTCGCGCAGCGCTGCCTTCGCCGCCGCAACATTCACCCGCGCATCCTCGGCTGCGAGCTGCGCTCCCTCAAACGTGCCCGAGAGCTCCGCCAACGCGTGCTCTGCGGTGCGTAGGTCTCGCTGTGCGACTTCAACCTGCGCACTCACCTCGACCGTAGACGCGCTCGCGATGCCTACCGACATCCAGCCTTCGCCGAATAGTGCCCCCTCTCGCGTCACAGCACGCAGTCGTGGGTCTGCCTTCACGACGTCCACGCCCTCCTGCGGCGTCTCCACTACAACAACGTCTGCTAACAGGCGCGCCACGGGGCCCGCGACCGAAACGTCGACGTCGAGGTGGTCGAGGAGCCAGTCATAGCACCCGTCGGTTTCAACACGCCACAGCGCGCCGCCGACTGCCTCAACGATGCTGGCACGATCTGCGGATTGCAGCTGCTCCACAACGTCCAAGTCGCGCTCGCCCACCAATGCCTCACTGAAGCCACCAAGCGCGGCAGCCAGCGCTCCTGCCAGGTCAGCAGGAGCCTTCACCAGTGATGCAAGCGCGGGATAGCCTCCGAGCATCTCCTCCGCGGTACGTGTTGGCATTTGGTGCTGCAGCGTCTCTATCTTCGACTGCAGCGTAAACACCGCCCGCTCATGCTCGCGCTGCTGCGTCTGTAGCTCCTGAAAGCGCTGCTCGGCGGCAGTGAGCTCTGAGCTTGCTTGCTCGTACTCATGGACGAGTGGCCCTCGGCGGGCTTCAAGCTCAGCAATCTTCTCAGCTACCTCCTCGGCTTCGCCGCGGGCACTGTGGGCCCGCTCGCTGCTGAGTGAAAGCTGCTCTTCAAGCCGGGTTGCCTCTTGCTCACCTCCGAGCACGGCCTGCTGGTGCGCCTCCTCTTGCGCCACCAGCCGCACAACGCCCTCACGGCGATCCGCTACCGCCTGAATCTGCGCCACGTGTTCGCGTTCAGCTTCATCGAACGCAGCCTGGTATTCGGCAACGTCTTCCCGAACAACCTCAAGTCGCTCCGCGGCTTCCTCGGCAGCCTCAATGGCCACCTCATATTCTTCGTCCGCTGCTGCTGCCCGAGCGAGCAGCTCCTCTGGGTCTTGCCCGTGGTACTCAGTCTGCGTGTTCAGGTTGTGCGCGCGTTCCTGTGCGATGCGCAACGTCGCGTTCGCCCGTTCCTCGAGAGATGACAGTGCAAACCAAGTTTCCTGTGACTCCTGGGCACGCGGCTGTACCTCCCGTTGTTCTTCCTCGAGCTGCGCGTACTGTTCCTCAGCGCTCTCGAGCGACGCGGTCACGGTCTCAACCTGTTCTTCGAGCAGCTTCGCACTCTCGTCACTTTGTGCATGCGCTGCCTGCAGCGTGACCATCTGGTGGCCGGCGAGGCGGAGCCGGGCGTCGCGAAGCGTGGCTTGCACAGTCGCGGCGCGCTTCGCGGCTTCGGCCTGGCGCTCCAGCGGCTTGAGCTGCTTGCCAAGCTCATCTGTCAGATCCTGCAACCTGTCGACGTTGCCTTGCATCGACTGCAGCTTGCGTTGCGCCTTTTCCTTGCGACGCCGATGCTTCAGCACACCCGCGGCTTCCTCAATGAACGCTCGGCGCTCTTCTGGGCGCGATTCCAAAATCTCAGACAGCTTGCCCTGCCCGACGATGATGTGCATCTCGCGGCCAATACCGGAGTCCGACAACAGCTCCTGAATGTCCATCAGCCGGGCTTTCGAGCCGTTAATTTCGTACTCGGAGGCTCCATCACGGAACATACGTCGCGTGATCGCAACCTCCGTGAAGTCCACTGGAAGGTGCTTATCGCTGTTGTCGAAGGTGAGTGTTACCTCTGCGCGCCCTAGTGGCTTGCGATCCCCCGCTCCCGCGAAGATGACATCCTGCATCTTCCCACCGCGTAGATTCTTCGCACCCTGCTCCCCCATCACCCAGGCAAGCGCGTCGACGACGTTCGATTTACCTGAGCCGTTCGGTCCGACAACAGCGCAGATGCCGGGCTCGAACTTCATCGTCGTCGAAGAAGCGAAGGACTTAAAGCCCTTCAGCGTCAACGATTTCAAATGCATTGTGGTGAGTTTACCGTTCGTGGAAGCCTTCCGCCCCACGAGGCTCACCGTACTGCGCGACTACTATGTCCACGCGGCCCGGTCGCTGCGTTGAGGAGGGCTGTTCTTCCAGTAGTCGCTTCAGCGTATCGACGTCCCCTTCGTCGCCTTCCGCGACTACTTCAACGCGGCCGTCGACAAGATTCTTCGCATACCCTCGCACACCGAGCTCCAGGGCTCGGCAGCGAGTCCACCACCGGAACCCAACACCTTGGACGCGGCCGTGCACGAACGCGGTCATACGAACAGAGGCCATAGGCTACTTCAAACCGCCCTGCTCGTTGTCCTCGCCTACTGCACGGGCCTCGGATGCGGCGATGCGGTCCTCCAGGCTGCGGCGCGTTACTGGGTCGGAGCCATCCCAAAACTCTACGTTCTTGACCTCAGGCATCATGTCGCGGTGGAACACCGGGTCGATGCCCTGGACGCGCTGCTCGTTGTAGTTCTTGAGCAGCTTGATGGCGACCCCCGCAAGCGGGACGATCGCGATGATGTTGATGATGGCCATCGTGCCCGCCATCGTGTCGCCAAGCGACCACACCAGCGGAATCGAGCCGAACGCTCCGAAGAACACAAAGACGATGACACCGCAGCGGAAAACGTTCAGCACCGTCTTCGAGTCCGAGAGGTACTCAATATTCGCCTGCGCAAGGTAGTAGTTACCGATCACTGACGAGAACGCCAGGAAGAAGAGAATGAACGTGATGAAGTGCGTGCCCCACGCACCCACCGTTGCCGCCAAGGCGGACTGTGTCAGCGATGCACCCTGTACATCATCCAAGCCGTAGTTGATCTCAGGGCCGAGCAGCACGACGAACGCCGTAATCGAGCACACAACGAGGGTGTCGAAGTACACGCCGAGCGTCTGCACCAGTCCCTGCTTCACCGGGTGCGATACCGTCGCAGTAGCCGCTGCGTTCGGAGCGGACCCCTGGCCGGCCTCGTTCGAGAACAGACCACGGCGCATACCCCAGACAAACGCCATACCCAGCGTCGCACCACCAACCTGCTTCAGCCCCAGGGCGTGGCCGACGATCAGCGCGATCATCCCTGGAACTTCCTGAATGTTCAGAATGACTACCAGCAGGCCAACCAGGATGTAGGCGACCGCCATGAAAGGAACGACGACCTGCGTGAAGTTCGCGATACGGGTCACACCGCCGAAGATGATGGCAGAAGTCAGGGCAGCAAGGATCACTGCCACAATCAGCTTCAGCGTCATCGAGTCGGAGCCAACAGAACCGCCGACGGCCTCAACGATGGAGTTCGTCTGAATTGCGTTGTACACAAAGCCATAGGTGAACGAGAGCGCGACAGCGAAGATCACGGCGAGCGGGCGCCACCCGAGTCCGCGCGTCATGTAGTAGGCGGGACCACCGTGGTAGTTGCCGCTTTCGTCTTTCGTCTTCCACAGCTGTGCGAGCGTGGACTCAACGAACGCGGTAGCGCCACCCACAATGGCGATCATCCACATCCAGAACACTGCGCCAGGCCCGCCAACCGAGATCGCGAGAGCGACACCAGCGATGTTGCCCGTGCCCACGCGGGAAGCAGCGGAAATGGTAAACGCCTTAAACGCAGAAATACCGCCGTATTCTTCGTCCAAATCGCGCCCGTCGCGGTCTTTGCCCTTCGGGGTCTCAGTGACCGCCTTGAACATTTCCGGAAGCAGTCGGACCTGTACGAACAAGGTACGTAGCCCGAAGTAGACACCCGCAGCAAGCAGGAGCCACGGGACAATGTCCCAGATGATGCCGTTGAGAGTTCCGTCAATGAACTCGGTTGCTTTTTCCATGCGGAGAATCCTAGTCGCAATGACAGGATTATTCGCGATTTTGCTCAGGATCCTGGCATGTTGGGCAGTAATAACTCGACCGCTGGTTCACGACCGTCTTCACAATGGCGTCCCCGCAGCGGGCGCAAGGTTCACCCGCGCGCCCGTAGGCATTCAGCGAGCGGGCAAAATACCCCGAGGCACCATTGACGTTCACGTACAAGGAGTCGAAGCTCGTTCCGCCTTGGGCGAGTGCACGCTCCATGACGTCACGTGATGCGTCGAGAAGCTCGACCGCACTCTCCTGAGCGAGTGTATCTGCCCGTTGCCACGGCGCGACGCGTGCCGCCCACATTGCCTCGTCAGCGTAGATGGATCCAATACCGCTGACTACGGCCTGATTCAACAACACCGTTTTGACCGCAGATCGCTTGTGCCGCATCAACTCTGCAGTTGTATCAACGTCGAAGCCTTCCTCGAACGGGTCCATCGCAATGTGGCTTGCACGTTCTGGGATGCCATCGACAAGCTCGCAGTACTGCCACGAGCCGAATGTCCGCTGGTCAACGAATACCAGCTCAACGGCACCCATTCTGGCGCGAATTCGCGCATGCGGGCTGTCTACGCTGCCCGGCGCGCCGACGAGCATCTGGCCGCTCATTCTAAGGTGCACCAGGAGGCAGGCTCCGTCGGAGAGGGTGAGCCAGAGGAATTTGCCGCGACGTCCGGTACCAGTGACGCGAAGCCCAGGCAGGATCGTTGTGAGGTCGACGGTGCTGTCCCTGACTGCTCGGGGATGCGCGACCTCGATACTGTCGAATGTCCTGCCAACAATGTGCTCGTTCAGGCCCCGACGCACGACCTCAACTTCCGGCAGTTCGGGCATCAGCTACGCCTTGTCGTGGGTCTGCTGCTCAAGAACGAGCGCTTCCGGGTGCTTCTGAAGGAACACCACTGCTTCCCTGGCTGCTTCTTGCTCGGCGAGCTTTTTGTTGTGCGCCACTCCACGTCCGCGGTTTTCACCAAGAATGATCGCGTACGACGTAAATTCGAGGTCGTGCTCGGGGCCTTCAGACGTCGTTTCGTACTCGACCATTGGGATGCCACGTTCCGCGAGGCGTTCCTGCAGCACAGTCTTCCAGTCTTGCCTGTGGCCGTGTGCCGTCGCGTTGTGGAGCTTCTCGTGGAAGAGCTTAAGAATTACGTCGCGGGCTGCTTCGAATCCGTGCTGCCGATAGATCGCGCCAAAGAGCGCCTCCGTCGTATCGGCGAGGATGGACTCTTTGTCCCTGCCACCGGTATGCAACTCGCCTTTTCCAAGCAGCACGTACTTACCAAGCTCGATGCCACGGGCGACATCCGCCAACCCGTAGCGTGACACAATTGAGGCCCGCATCGGGGAGAGCACCGACTCGGAGCTCGAAGGGTAGATCTCGAAGAGCTTCGTGGCTACGGTCAGACCGAGCACTGCGTCTCCGAGAAACTCAAGCCGCTCGTTATTTGGCAGGTAGTCGTGCTCGTTGGCAAAGGAGCGATGCGTCAAGGCGAGTCGCAACAGTTCGTCGTCCAGCTCCACACCCAGCCACTCGAGCAGAGGCGCATGGTCTACTTCGGAGAACGCGCTGTTCCACGCTTCTTCGCCGCTGACGCGATTCTTCTTTGAACGTCGGCTCATAGGAACTTCTCCAATCCAGCCCAGCGCGGATCCACCGCGTCGGTTGCTTCGCCGCTGATGCCGTCTGGTGCCGGAACGTCGCTGTCTTCGGGGCATGCAGGCTGGCAGGTCGGGTTAAACGGCAGTGTGAGGCCAGCTTCGTCGACGAAGGCCTGCTCGAGATCAACCGTTTCTTCCACGATGCGCATGATCTCATCCCCGGATCCTGCGTCTTCCTCTACTTCTTCATCACCCTGGATGAAGTCGTCGCCGTTAGAAAACACCTGGGAGACACGCAGCGTTTCCGTCGGCTGCAGGGTGCGCAGGCAGCGTACGCACTGCCCTTCCAGTACCGCGGTCACGGTGGCGTCGACCATCACGCCAGAACCGAGCGGGGTCACGGTAGCGTCGACGGCCACCTCCTGGCCTTCCGGAATTGCGATCATCTCCGGCCCGATGCGGGAAGGAGCTGGGCCCACGTTGTGGACAACTACCGGCATGCCGTCGCCGTGCAGAGCGTCAGCTACTTGAATAATGAAAGGATTTTTAGCCATAGCAACCCAAACTCTACATCGGTTTTCTTCCGGAAGTGCTACCTGGTTTTCTCTTGTGCGTTCCTAATGCTCGCCGTAGTCGTAACGCTCCGCGCGTTGGCTGCCGCCTGAGACGCCGGCGCCACGCCGGAGCGCAGAACGGTCCTTAGATACTGTGCGAAGCACTGCGGAAAGTGACTCCTCAAACTCCGCAAGCTTGGAATCCACAAACTCGTCGCACTCCCCGCGCAGACGCGAGGACTCCGCGTGCGCCTGCTCGACCAGGCGGTGCGCCTCCTCGTCTGCGCGACGCATGACCTCTGCCTCGGAAACAAGGTGTTCCTGCTGCGCCAAGCCCTCATCAATTGAGCGCTGGTATTCTTTCTGACCGTTTTCAACCAGGCGCTGAGCTTCTTCCTGTGCTCGCGCCACGGTGGCTTCCGCGTCTTCGCGTGCGCGGCTGACCATATCGCGGGAGTCCTCTTCAGCGTTGGTCACCAGCATGGTCGCGTGGGACTGGGCGTCGTCAATCATTTCTTGAGACTGCTCGTTTGCCTCATCCATAATGTGCTTCGCGTCTGCATTGGCTTGAGCCACCAAATCGTCCGCGCGTTCCTGTGCACCATGCAAGATAGCGTCCTGCCGGTCGAGGACATCTTGAGCGTCGTCCATCTCATTCGGGATTGCGTCACGAATATCGTCTAACAGCGCAAGCACTTCGTTGCGCGGCACGAGGCAAGAGCTTGATATTGGCACGCCGTAGGCCTGCTCGACGATTTGGACGAGTTCATCAAGTGCTTCAAAAACGCGATACATGTCGGTCATCGTACCCGAGAACCACTGCGCTGAGTGTGCAACACAACGGAAGGTATACACTACACTTTGCCCTCATGGATGAAGCATTGCGTACCCCAACCACAGTCACCATCGCCCCAGACGCATTCAAAGGCACGGCGTCGGCTGAGCAAGCCGCAACGTGGATCGGAGAAGGCGTCCGCGAGATATTAAAGGACGCAACCATCAAACTCGCCCCAATGGCCGACGGCGGCGAAGGCACCTCCGAACTGTTCAAGGGCGAGCGCATCACCCTGCCCACCACGGACGCCGCGGGGCGCCTCACGGAGGCTACCTACACCTATGATGCCGCTTCAACCACAGCGTTTATCGACGTCGCTGCCGCCTCTGGGCTACCCGCCGTCGCAGATTCACCAGTTCCGTTGACCGGCGATACCTACGGCACCGGAGTGCTCATCGCCGACGCACAAACCCGTGGCGCAACACGGATCGTGCTCGGCTTGGGCGGCTCGGCAACCACCGATGGTGGCACCGGCATCCTCGTAGCCCTTGGCGCCAACCCCGTCGACGCTGAGGGCTATCAACTCAAGCCTGGCGGCGGCAACCTCGAGCGCCTCGCGGACCTCGATACCGCAAAGGTCAACATTCCCGCAGGCGCGCTCGACTGGGTACTACTCACCGATGTGGATTCGCCCGCCACGGGACCGGAAGGCTCCGCCACTGTATTTGGACCTCAGAAGGGCGCTTCCGAAGAAGACGTGGCCAAGCTCGACCGCGGGCTGGCCAGGCTGTGCGAAGTAGCAGGTCTCGACCCCACTACTCCGGCCTTCGGGGCTGCGGGTGGAATCGCGATCGGCATCACCTGGCTATCAACGCTCCTGCACGGCGATGCCAGCCACGTCTCCATCTCCCCCGGTGCGCCCGTCATCGCGAACGCCAGCGGGCTCGCAGATCTTATCGCACAGTCCGGACTCGTCATCACCGGCGAGGGACGCTATGACGCCCAAACCGCCGCTGGCAAGGTTGCCAGCACGGTAAGCGACCTTGCCGCTGATGCAGGTGCTGTCTGCGTAATTGTGGCGGGTAGCTTCGACGCCGAACCCGCTGGTGAAGCAATCGCAGTCCCCCTTGAAAACATCGCTGACACCAGTGAGCAACTCCGCCGCGCAGGCCGCGAGGCGGCGATTCATTACCTGAACACCTCGACGGTCCAGGGGTAAAGCGCAGGCGTCTCAAACTGGTCTTGCTGCTCCAACGCGACGGGGTCTGATGGAAGCTGCGCTCGCGGGGTCAGAATCCGCGACAGGCCCATCGCCAGGCTGTTCAGGCTCCTCGCGCCTTCAACCTCGATGTCGTAGCGCTGGAGGGCGGCACCCTCTTCTTCAGCCGAGACCTGCCTGTCCTGCACGTATGTTGCTTCCAGTTCCTCGGTGACCTCGCTAGGCAACGCTACATGCGGGGTGTACACAACATTTCCGGCAGTGAGTTTTTCGCGCCGCACCAAAATATCGATTGCGCGCTGGTACGCCTCCGCCAACTTTTCTGCCGACGCATCGGGGGCCAGCACATGGAACTGAATGATCGCCATGACGAACAGGCTAATACACCGGGGAGTAACGTAGCAGGTATGACTTTTCCAGTGCACTCGTATCGTGACGCCCTGACGACCATGGCTGACGGCACGATCAAGCAAGTCAACCCATTTTCCGGCACCGAGGTTTGGACGGTCCCAGGCAGAGGAAACCGGCCCCTTTCCCACCCCTCAGGAACCCCGCACCCGCTCAGCGATTCCGACTTTCACGAGCACTGCAACTTCTGTGACGCCCACCAGCTTCGCACCCCACCAGAGAAGTCACGCATGGTTCGCACCCGGGATGGTTGGGAGATCGTCCGCAACGCGATGCCCGAAGAGCTCGACGCCACCACCGCCGAGTTCCGCCGTGTACCGAACCTCTTCGAGATAGTCTCCTACGACTACTGGGCAAAGAACTACGGCTACAGCATGCCCCAGTCTCAGCAGGAACACATGGACCGCTACCTCGCGGACCCCGCCGGCAAGGCCCACGTCCTCGACATCGTTCGCACCCGCCTCAAGGCCTCCGGGGAGAATCCCGACCGCGACGAGGCGTCACTCTTGGAGATCGCGCCCGCGTATTTCGGCGGCGGTCACGACGTCATTATTGCTCGACGCCACTTCGTCGACGGTGCCACCGACGACACACAGCTAGCAAGCTCCGGAACACTCACCGAAGACGAGCACGGGGCTTTCTTCAAGTTCACAGTTGATTCCCTCCACGACCTCGTCGTAAAGAATCCCTACTCCCCGTACGTCGTGGTCTTCCAAAACTGGCTTGCGCCTGCTGGCGCCTCCTTCGACCACCTGCACAAGCAGCTCGTCACCGTCGACGCGCGTGGCGTGCAGGCCGAGATGGAGATTGCAAAGCTGCGCCAGAACATCAACATGTACAACGAATGGGGAGTGAACTACGCGTTCTACCACAACCTGGTGATCGCGGAGAACGACTTCGCAATCGCCATCGCAGGCATCGGGCACCGCTACCCCACTGTCTCCATCTATTCCAAGTCCGCAACCTGCGCACCTTGGGAGCAGTCGGAGCAGGAAGTGCGCGGTCTGTCGGACCTCGTGCACGCGATCCACGCAGCGATGGGACCTGAGGTCGCGTGCAACGAGGAGTGGCACTACCGGCCTGTGGATCTGGACCTTCCGATGCCATGGAGAGTGAACATTAAGTGGCGTATTTCTACACTCGCGGGGTTCGAAGGCGGCACTAAAATCTACGTCAATACGCTTTCCCCGTTTGATGTTCGTGACAAAATGGTGGACAAACTCTACCGACTCCGCGATGCCGGGAATGTGACAAAGTCGCTGCGTATTGCCACAGAATGTGCCCCGTCACGCAACTCTCTCCTCTACAACCCAGTCCTTTAGACCAAAGTTGTTTATACCTTCCTCCCAAAAGACTGGTATTACTTAATGTGATGGTAGTTAAGCAAGCACGTGCGGAGTGACGCACAGAGGGACGTACATGATCAACATCAACGATATTCTCAACAGTTACGTCGTTGACGAATCGTGGCAGCGTGCATTCTACGAATTCATGCACACCACGCCCGAGCTATCGATGCAAGAAGAGGAGACGCACCAACGGCTCCTCGCCGAACTTACCCAGTTCGACTGCGAAGTAATTGCACCGATTGGGGGCTACGGAATCTGTGCGGTCTTCCGCAACGGTGACGGGCCAACTGTACTGTTCCGTGCCGACTTCGATGGGCTCCCAGTTACGGAATCTACCGAAGTTCCATACGCTTCAAAGAAAAAGGTGCGTCTTGAGGACGGCACGAGCGTCGGCACCATGCATGCTTGCGGCCATGACATGCACACCACGGCACTTCTCAGTATGTGCAGTTTTATGGACAACACCCGCCACGCCTGGCGTGGGACGTTCATTGCACTGTTTCAACCAGGAGAAGAGCTGGGGGTAGGGGCAGAAGCGATGGTCAATGACGGACTTCTGGAACGCATCCCACGTCCTGACGTCTGCTTTGGCCAGCATGTGATGCCCGGACCTGCGGGAACCGTGATGTCAAAAGCGGGTCCCCAGTTCGCGGCATGTGACTCCATCAGGATTACGATCCCGGGGCGAAGTGCGCACGGCTCTATGCCACACAACGCCATAGACCCAACGTTTACGGCAGCGATGATCATTGCCCGCCTGCAAGGTCTCGTGGGCCGGGAAGTCGATCCTTCTGACTTCGCAGTCGTCACCGTTGCCAGTTTGCACGCTGGAACGACGAACAACATTATCCCCGACTCCGCGGAACTCGTACTCAACTGTCGCTTTTATCAAAACAAGACAAAAGAGCAGATGTACGCCTCCATCGAGCGGGTTGTTCGCGCAGAGGTGCAAGCATCGGGTGCCACCGAAGCGCCTACGTTCGAGTACTTCGCTCACGGAGAACTTATGAGCAATGACGCCGAGGTGTACGCAAAGGTCCGCCAGTCTTTCGACGAGGTTTTCAAGCATGAGTCTGCTGAAGCCGACCGAAAGACAGTGTCTGAGGACTTCCCAGTCATCCCCCTGGCATTTGACGTGCCGTACTTCTACTGGCTTATCGGGTGCACCCCGAAGGCACAGTGGGATGAAGCCGTTGCGGCAAATAGAGTCGCGGAAGACATTCCAGTCAACCACATGCCGACCTTCTTGCCGGACTACGCACCCACGGTGAAAGCAGCTACCAATGCCGGACTCACGGCAGTTCTGACGTATCTTGCTCAGCCATAGCGCAACGCCGTTCCGGCTGAGCACGACGCATTCCAATTCGACACATCAAGAGATCTGAGGTTTTTATGAAGAACACTGTAGGAACATCGGTACCGGCACTGCAGGACACTGTCGCCGGCCATGTTCGTGGTTTCTCTGGACGCAGCCCGCAGGCATCCACCAATAACAAGTTTTGGACTGGCCTCTCGGCCGCCGTTGTGGAGCAGATTGCCGACAAGTGGGATGCAACCCAAAAGGCCTACTCGGCTACTCGTCAGCAGGCGTACTTCTCCGCAGAGTTCCTGCAAGGCCGTGCACTGCTGAACAACCTCACGAACCTGGGCATGGTGGAAGAGGCTGAGGCTGCAGCAGCAGAGCTCGGCCACAACCTGACCGATGTCCTCGAGGCAGAGCACGATGCCGCGCTGGGCAACGGTGGCCTTGGCCGCCTCGCAGCGTGCTTCCTGGACTCCGCAGTGACGCAGGACTACCCAGTCACCGGCTATGGCCTGCTCTACCGCTACGGCCTGTTCCGCCAGGAGTTCGTCGATGGCTTCCAGAAGGAGCACCCAGATTCCTGGAAGGAATCGTTCTACCCGTTCGTTGTTGAGCGCACCTCCCAGCAGCGCATCGTGAAGTTCGACGACATGACGGTTCGAGCAGTACCGTTCGACATGCCGATTACCGGCTACGGCACCGATAACGTTGGTACCCTTCGTCTGTGGGACGCATCCCCAATCCACGAGTTCGACTACGATGCGTTCAACTCGCAGCGTTTCTCCGACGCCATCCTGGAGCGCGAGGCTGTCCACGACATCACCCGCGTGCTCTACCCGAACGACACCACGTACGCTGGCAAGGTGCTCCGCGTACGCCAGCAGTACTTCTTCGTCTCTGCTTCGCTGCAGGAGATGATCGACAACTACATCGAGCACCACGGCGAGGATCTGAGCAAGTTCCACGAGTACAACTCAGTGCAGCTCAACGACACCCACCCGGTGCTGGCGGTTCCGGAACTCATGCGCCTGCTCATGGATGAGCACGGCCTGGGCTGGGATGAGGCGTGGAACGTCACCACCCAGACCTTCGCGTACACGAACCACACCGTGCTCCAGGAGGCTCTGGAGACTTGGGACGAGTCCATCTTCAAGCAGCTGTTCTGGCGTATCTGGGAAATTGTCCTGGAGATTGACCGCCGCTACCGCCTCGACATGGAGTCCCGTGGCATTGGCCCGGAGGACGCACACCACTACTCCCCAGTCCACGACGGCAAGGTGCACATGGCGTGGATCGCCTGCTACGCCTCGTACTCCGTGAACGGCGTGGCTGCGCTGCATACCGAGATCCTGAAGCGTGACACGCTCAACTACTGGTACTCCATGTACCCAGAGCGCTTCAATAACAAGACCAACGGTGTCACCCCACGTCGCTGGCTGCGTATGTGCAACCCGCGTCTCTCATCCCTGCTCGACCGCCTGTCTGGCTCTGATGAGTGGACCACGGACCTGTCCAAGCTGAAGGAGCTGCGCAAGTACGCTGATGATCCTGCAGTGCTCAAGGAACTGCGGGAGATCAAGGCTGCTAACAAGCAAGACTTCGCTCGTTGGATCGAGCAGCGTCAGGGTTCGGTCATCGACCCGGACTCCGTCTACGATACGCAGATCAAGCGTCTGCACGAGTACAAGCGCCAGCTGATGAACGCTCTGTACATCATCGACTTGTACTTCCGTATCAAGGAAGACGGCGAGACCGACGTACCGAAGCGCACCTTTATCTTCGGCGCGAAGGCTGCACCTGGTTACACGATGGCAAAGGGCATCATCAAGCTCATCAACGCCATCGGCGAGCTGGTGAACAACGACCCAGTCGTCTCGAAGTACCTGCATGTGGTCTTCGTGGAGAACTACAACGTCTCCCCTGCTGAGCACATCATCCCGGCAACGGATGTTTCCGAGCAGATCTCGACGGCCGGCAAGGAGGCATCGGGCACCTCGAACATGAAGTTCATGATGAACGGTGCGCTGACCTTGGGCACGATGGACGGCGCAAACGTGGAAATCGTTGACGCTGTCGGTGAAGAGAACGCCTACATCTTCGGCGCTCTCGAGGAGGATCTGCCTGAGCTGCAGCGCTCCTATGACCCGAAGGCTACCGCCGAGCAGACCCCAGGCCTGCACCGTGTGCTCAACGCACTGGTCGACGGCACCCTGGACGACTGCGGCACCGGCGCGTTCCACAACATCCGCGCTTCCTTGCTCGAGGGCTTCGGCTTCGACGAAGCCGACGTCTACTACGTGCTGGGTGACTTCGCGGACTACCGCGAGACCCGCGACCGCATGGCCAAGGAGTACTACGAGGACCCAGATGCATGGGCACGCAAGTGCTGGATCAACATCTGCGAGTCCGGTCGTTTCTCCTCTGACCGCACGATCCGCGATTACGCGAACGAGGTCTGGAAGATCGAGCCGACGCCGATTAACTAGCCTGTAGCGCCTAGTACCAAAGGCCTGCCGCTGTTGTTTCGCGGCAGGCCTTTTATATGTCCCCATGGATTTAGCGAGCTACAAGCCGAGATGAAAAACACCCCGGAGCAGCTGCCCGGGGTGTTCTCCGATTTGGAACTTAGTCTTGTTCCTCTTCCTTCTTCTTCGACCAGTAAGCCTCCTCGCCCAGCTGGTGGACGTGGACCGTGTTGGTCGAGCCTGCAACTCCTGGAGGGGTACCTGCAACCATCACCATGGTGTCATTCTCCTGGTACTCATCCATCGCCAGCAGGTACTTGTCAACGGTGGCGATCATGTCATCCGTGCTGTGCACCGGAGGGCACAGGAAGGTCTCCACGCCCCAGGTCAGTGCGAGCTGCGAGCGAACCTCCTGCTTCGGAGTAAACACGAGCAGCGGCAGGTCTGGGCGCAGGCGCGCGACGCGTCGAGCGGTGTCGCCGGTCGCGGTGAACGCCACGATTGCGCGTGCGTGCAGACGGTTTGCCACATCGTTCGCCGAGTAGGAGATCACACCACGGCGGGTACGCGGGATGTGGTTCAGAGGCGGCACCTTGTCCATAGCCTCAGCGGAGCGGACAATGCGGCTCATCGTGCGGACCACGTTGTGCGGGTCAACGCCAACGGAGGTCTCACCGGAGAGCATGACGGCGTCTGCACCGTCGAGCACGGCGTTCGCAACGTCGGAAGCCTCAGCACGCGTCGGACGCGAGTTATCAATCATCGAATCCAGCATCTGCGTAGCGACGATGACCGGCTTCGCGTTTTCACGAGCGATCTGGATGACGCGCTTCTGCACACCTGGAACAAGTTCAAGCGGAATCTCAACGCCGAGGTCGCCACGGGCAACCATCACGGCGTCGAATGCCAGGATGATTGACTCCAGGGCGTCGACTGCTTCTGGCTTCTCCAGCTTCGCGATGACTGGGACACGACGGCCAACTTCGTCCATGATCTCATGAACCAGGTCAACATCTGCCGACGAGCGCACGAAGGACAGCGCGACGACGTCGACACCCATCTTGAGTGCGAACCGCAGGTCCGCCTTGTCCTTCTCGGACAACGCCGGGACGGAGATGTCCATCCCCGGCAGGGAAACACCCTTGTTGTTGGAAACAGGGCCACCTTCGGTCACGCGGCAGACAACGTCGTTGCCGTCGACTTCGACACAGACCAGACCGACCTTGCCGTCGTCGACGAGCAGGCGGTCGCCCGGCTTCGCGTCCTTGGCGAGGTTCTTGTAAGTCGTCGAGACTCGGTCGTGCGTGCCTGGCACGTCATCGACTGTGATGCGGACTGTTTCGCCCGTCTCCCAGACGGTCGCGCCTTCTTCAAAGCGCCCAAGACGGATTTTCGGACCCTGAAGGTCGGCGAGGATGCCAACTGCGTGTCCCGTTTCATCGGTGGCTTCGCGGACCCAGCGGTAGTTCTGCTCGTGGTCCGGATAGTCGCCGTGGGAGAAGTTGAGGCGGGCGACATCCATGCCGTCGCGCACAAGTCCGAGGATTGCTTCTTTGCTGGCCACAGCAGGGCCGAGCGTACATACGATCTTTGTTCTTCTATCCACGAGATCCAACCTAGTAGCGATTCAACAATTACCGGTGGTTTCAAGGCCAGATAGTGTGTGAATTCTCCACTGCCGTATCGTGTGGCCTATCTTCCACTTCGGATACCACCCTACCCCGAATCACGATTCGTATCATCATTATCGTTGTGAGCGAGTTCCTTCTCGGCTTCTCTCCCACGTGGCAATAGGAAGAAAATCCCAAGTGAAACAACAAAAAGCAGGCCTGAAACCCACGTGTTCACACGCAACCCCAAAATTAGTGTTGCGGCGTCAGTACGCATCAACTCGATTGCAAATCGGCCCATCGTGTAGCCAGCAACGTATAGCCAAAATACCCTGCCGTGTCCGAGCCTGAAGTGCTTATCTGCCCAAAGCAGGAAAGCAAACACAAGCAGATTCCACACCAACTCGTAGAGGAACGTCGGGTGAACGCTCGCGATGACCTCACCGGTAGAACGCCCTGTCAGCGGAGCGAACGCCCCTTGCTCGTCAACGCGGTAGTAGATATCCAACGCCCACGGTACCGCAGTTTCAGCACCATAGAGTTCCTGGTTGAACCAGTTCCCAAGGCGCCCCACCGCCTGGGCCAACACGATGCCTGGCGCCAGCGCATCCGCAACAGGCCCAACAGCAATCTTCTTCCACCGCAGCAGCAACCACACGCTCGCCGCGCCCAGTGCGACTGCGCCCCAAATACCCAGTCCTCCAGCAGTAATGTTCAGAGCTTGTAAGGGATCTTTCCCGGGGCCGAAATACTTCTCGTGGTCCGTCAGCACATGGTAGAGCCGACCACCAACAATGCCCATTGGGATAGCGACGATCGCCGCGTCCCAAATCACGTCGGGATCACCACCACGCGCACGATAGCGCCGCGTGCCCACCCACATTGCAAGCAGAATGCCGGTGATGATGCACAGCGCGTACGCCCTCACCGGGAACCAGCCAATGTGCCACACACCCTGTGGTGGCGAGGGAATGTTTGCCAGAATCGTAGTTTGCACGCCCCCTAGTGTGCCTGATTATCGGCGGGAAGCGCACGCGGGGTGTCGCCCGGCGGTAGCAAGTGAAGGAATAGCCGCTTCGGCATTCGCCAAAATGGCGTCTGCTCCTGCGGCAGCGACGTTAAACAGATCACGCGGAGTCAACACATCCGCCATCATCACCACGCGGATCTTGCTCGGAAGGCCTGCAACAAGCTCACCCAGCGCGAAGTGATCAGTCTCCCCCGACGGACGTTTCGGCGGCACAACAGCCAGCACGGATGCGCCCGCCCGAAGCGCACGTGCCGCCTCCTCAGCGTCTCCGACTTGTACGAAGGCCGACATGCCAAGCGTCTCCGCTCTATCTAGCAACGCCTCCAGTCGCGGCTGCTCAAGAATATCTGCACGAAGCACAAGCGCATCGGCTCCATAGCAGCGAGCCTCGTGCACTTGGTATGGATCAACAATCGTATCCAAGCTCACCACCGGTATATGCACTGCTGCCCTCGCTGCGTCCATCTCAATGTTCGCGACCTCACGGCCAAACAGCGCACCCGAACACGCGAGCAGCTGCGCCCCCTGCATCTCAAGCTCCACTGCGGCAAGTGCCGCTCGGTGAATCCGCTGCTGCGTAGTCCGGACGCCGTGCTGGTTGTACTGTACCTGGGCAATAATTGCGCATCCGTCTGAGTCAACGGCCGCGTATGCGTCGCGCGCAGATGCAGCTGCCCGCGAGCGATCCTTCACCTCTTGGAACGACACCAAGGACTCACGGCGCGCGACCTGCCGCTGCACTGCAGCGAAGAGATCGCTGTGTACATCCGTGGCACACATACTCGCCTCCCGCGTGACTCCGAGGTGAAAGCCTATTGTTGCAGTTGCCAGCGTAGCCCGCGCGTATTTAGTTCATGAAATTTCACGGGGGTATACCGAATATTTATCGGCGTGCCTCATCATCCGTAGGGTCAATTCCGGAGTCCAAGGCATCCCACATCACGCGCCCAGAGTCCGGCCGAGCTTCGAGATCTTCACCGAGCTTTTCACGGCGCACAGCCTCTGTCTCGTACTTGTTGAGCTTCGCGGAATCTACACCGGGCCGCATTACTACCGTGAGCGCTCCAATAAGCCCCAGGAGCGCCCCCAAGATGACCAGGTAAATGCCAGCGCTATGCTGCTGCACCTGTGTGATCTCCGCCCACGCGGCAATCGCCCCGTCACTGGCTGCTCCTCCCTGCTCCCCGCTTCCGGCACTCAGCAGTGTGTGCAAACGCTCCAAGTCAGGCTCGGCTAATAAGGTTCGCAAGCCCGATACGCCGGCGCCCACGGCGCCTAGTGCGGCCACCACACCTACTATTCGACGCCCAACTCGCCGCAGCGCGAATATCGCAATCATTGCAACGATCAGAATGAGCGCCACTGCCGCGATCTCCGTAGACCACATTGAACCATCGACGGTAGTGGTACTGGCTCCAGCGCGGTCGTCGAAAACTTCGACAGTAAACCAGTCCATCCTGGACCCCACCCACGCCAGCGCGCCACCGACGCCCACCAGCAGTGCGCCGACGCGGTTCGCCGTATTCACCTAGATATCCTCCAACAGCAGATCTGCATCGAAGCACGTACGGTCCCCCGTATGGCAGGCACCATCCGTCTGGATCACCTTCACCAGCAAGGTGTCGCCGTCGCAGTCGAGGCGCACCTCGCGGACCTCTTGCACAGCGCCACTGGTGAGCCCTTTTACCCAGTATTCGTTACGGGAGCGAGAGAAGTACGTCCCTCGTCGCGTTTCCAGCGTGTACGCCAGCGCCCGCTCATCCATCCAGGCCATCATGAGGACCTCACCGGTGTCAGCAGACTGCACCACGGCGGGAACCAGGCCGCGGTCGTTCTTCTTCAGCCGAGCTGCAATTGCAGGATCCAATACGGCATCTTCTGGTCGTAGTTCAGTCATCAGCGAACCTCAAAGCCCTCATTCCGAAGCGCATCCTTTACTTCCGCGATGCTCACTTCGCCGAAGTGGAAGATCGACGCCGCAAGTACGGCGTCTGCGCCCGCTTTTACTGCTGGCGGGAAGTCTGCAGCCTTGCCAGCGCCACCGGAAGCAATCACCGGGATGCTTACCGCTGCTCGAACCTTCTCCAACAGCTCGAGATCGAACCCTTCCTTGGTCCCATCTCCGTCCATCGAGTTCAGCAAGATTTCCCCCACACCCAGGTCTTGTCCAGTGCGAGCCCACTCCACCGCGTCGAGACCAGCCGAACGCGTACCTCCGTGCGTGGTCACTTCAAACCCAGACGGCTGCGGAAGCCCACCATTCGGCACGCGACGCGCGTCGACAGACAAGACAATGCACTGCGCTCCAAACTTCTCGCTGAGCTCACGCAGTAGCTCTGGCCGGTGAATCGCCGCTGTATTCACACTGACTTTGTCCGCGCCAGCACGCAGCAACTCAGAGACGTCTTCGACGCTTCGAACGCCTCCGCCAACGGTCAGCGGGATAAATACCTGCTCTGCGGTCTTACGGACGACCTCAAGCATCGTTCCACGGCCCTCACGCGACGCAGTTACGTCCAAAAACGTAAGCTCATCAGCGCCTTCCAGTCCATACCGCTGAGCAAGCTCTACGGGATCACCAGCGTCCCGCAGGTTTTCAAAATTTACGCCTTTTACTACCCGCCCGTCGTCCACGTCGAGGCAAGGAATCACACGGATTGCAACAGACAAGGTAATTACCCTCCATACATGTTTTGTGCCACGCTACTCCAGCCCGCAAATACGTTCCGGAAACTACATACTACCGCGAAGCACTCTGCCTATCAGGGCTTTCAAAGCACCGTTGGACCGTCGCGAGCGCAGTCGCATGGGCAGCATTCGTACCAATGACAGCCCCCATCGACGACATCCCCCATGGCTGCCCGTACACGTCAGTCACCGTCGCGCCCGCGCAGCGACCGAACAAGACACCGGCCGCGTTATCCCACACGTGCGGGGAGAAACTCACGCTGGCCTGGAACACACCCGACGCCACAAACGCCAAGTCCACGCCCACTGAGCCAGTCATGCGTGGTCGCAGTGAGGTGGCAGCCAATTCACCGACGAAGGCCAATCGGCCTTCCGCTGGAAACGCAGCGCGATCATCCGAACTAACGGTTGCAACGCCTACCTGAGCGGCCGTCGTCGAAGGATCAACGCCCTGTGGGAGCGCAGGCAATGGGTCGCCATCAAGCACAACGGGCTCACCCGAGATCGCATGCATGCGGTGCCCCAGCAATGGCATGTCGGTCACCGCGACGACCGGTTGGCCGTCGATAAGGAGCGCTACCAAGATCGCGCACATCGGGTTGCCACACGAGTAGTTCGAGGTGCCGTCGATAGGATCGAGCACCCAGCACGCCTCAGCGTTGAGGTCCCCGCCGTGTTCCTCCCCAAACACGGGGATACCGGTCGCTTCCGTCAAGCGTTTCCTCAGCAACGTTTCAATCGCGAGATCCGCTTCCGTGGCAAAGTCACCTTCGCCCTTAAAGAGCGCTGGAGCTGCACCGATATGTGTTCGAAAGAGCTCGGCGGCTTCATCGACCGCCGCTAACGCAATAGCTCGGTATGCCTGCAGATCCCGCACGCTGTTTACTCGCCCTTCGATACCTTTGCGACGGCCTCCAGCGCCTCACTCAGCGTGAAGCGCTTCTCGTAGAGAGCCTTGCCGATAATGACGGAGTCGATCCCTTCATCGGTATACCGGGCCACTTCTACGACGTCGTCGAGAGTCGCGATTCCGCCCGAGGCAGTAATCTGAGCGTCCGTCGCTGCGGCGACCTCCCGCAACAGTGCAACATTCGGCCCCGCTAGCGTGCCGTCCTTGCTCACGTCGGTCACCACGAAACGGCTGCAACCAGCGGCATCGAACCGCTCCAGAACCTCCCACAGATCACCGCCGTCGGACGTCCAGCCGTTCCCCTTCGTACGCCACTCACCATCAGTTTCACGCACCGCGATATCAATCGCGATCTTGTCGCCGTAGCGCTCAATTGCCTTACAGGTCCACTCCGGATCCTGTAGCGCCGCGGTACCAATATTGACGCGCTTCGCTCCGGTGGCAAGGGCCCGCTCCAACGTGGCGTCGTCACGAATACCACCCGTGAGCTCGACAGCGATACCCAGCTTCGCAGTGATATCCGCCATCAACTCATGGTTCGAGCCACGCCCAAACGCGGCGTCCAAATCCACGAAGTGCAGCCACTGCGCCCCCTGCTCTTCCCAGCGACGAGCAGCCTCCAGGGGATCCCCGTAGCTCTTCTCCGTCCCAGCTTCCCCCTGGTCAAGCCGCACGGCCTGACCTTCAACAACATCAACAGCAGGCAACAAGGTAAAAGTCATGGTGCTCATCTTATCCAATCTAACTCAGCCAGGTTCGGCGCCCGCTACAGAGTCTTCACCCAGTTTTCCAGGAGATGAAGTCCTGCGTCACCAGACTTCTCAGGGTGGAACTGCGTCGCCCAGAGCGGACCATTTTCGACGGCAGCCACAAACTTATCTCCACCGTGCTCCGACCAGTGCACAAGTGGCGGCGCAATGAACTCATCCGCTTTCAGCGTCCATTCGCGAACGCCGTACGAATGCACGAAGTAAAAGCGCTCGTCTATATTAATGCCGTCGAACATGCGCGAGCCACGAACTATGTCGACGGTGTTCCACCCCATGTGTGGAAGCACAGGAGCCTGGAGCTTTTCAACGGTCCCCGGCCACTCTGCTAATCCAGCGGTATCAATGCCATGCTCGACTCCGTGCTCAAAAAGGATTTGCATACCAACGCAGATACCCAGCACAGGACGACCACCTGCAAGGCGCTGTCCGATGATGCGCCCCCCTTGCATTGCCTGCAACCCACGCATGCATGCATCAAACGCGCCAACCCCCGGCACTAACAGGCCGTCAGCCTCCACCGCGATCGCCGGATCGGCAGTAACGCTGACGCGCGCGCCAACTTGTTCTAGCGCACGCTGAGCGGATCGGATATTTCCTGCCCCGTAGTCGAGCAGCGCAACATGGGGTTGTGGCATGTCGTTAGCAGTCATGAAGATTAATTCTAGCGCCCGTTCCGCCGATAAAGGCGCGGGGGCTGAACATTTTTCAGCCGCACGGACAAGTTATTAACTTCGACGACGCGGTGCTTGCCCAGCTGCCTATCCAGCAACGTAATAACTACGCCAATAAGGATCACGGCCGCCGCCAGACCAAACATCGGGGTAAACATCATCATTGTCAGCAACATGCCGTACATCGTCGACCCCAGACCTGTTCCTCCGTCGAATGCGATATTCCAAATCGCAGAGGCCTCAGAGCTCTTCGAACGGGGCAAGCGATAGAACATCAAGGTGAGCGCCTCGTTCTGTACCGCGCCGAATCCAACACCGTAGATCAACGCTGCCAACGCCATCCACCACACCGGCAGATCAAGAAGCAGAATGAGCGCGATGAGAAAGACACCACCTGCAGCAATGAACTGGCACGGAATGAGAATGCTGCCTGGGTATCCCTTGCGGTCCATGACCTGACCCGCTGCGTACCGCGACAACATAGAAGCGAAGTTCATCACGCCCAGCATCACACCGCCAAGCGCCGCTCCCTTGGCCGGATCGAGATCGCGCATCGCCGCGGGAAGGAAGTTAGTAATTGCGCCATACGCTGAGGTGACGAACATCAAGGCCATGCCCGGAACAAACACAAGCCGCCACATCGGTACGTGCACGTGCGCCACGCTCAACTCATCGCGGTCCGCTTGTGGCACAGCTGGGATGAACATGCATGCCACCAACGAAATGAGGCCTACGCCCGCTGCAATGTAATACACCGCGTTATACCCAATGACGTTGACCAGGGCGAGGCCCGTCGGCAAGCCGACCATCTGAGACAAGCCCACCATGATGCCCAGCGTGCCGGTCGCCCGCCCCAGCAAGCGACGCGGTACCAACTCAGCGACGACGGCTGCCTCCGCTACCGTCAGCGCGCCAAACCCAACACCGCGGATCGCGCTCACAGTCAGCACTGTTCCGGCTTCCATTCCCAACGCGTAGGCGAACGCCGGAACACCCAAGAGCAAAGAAGACAGCCCCATAATCAGGCCAAACCCGAACTTGCGCAGCAGCGCAGGTGTCGCCATCTGTGTAAGCACTGTAGCGAGCATGAACACACCGGTGGTAAGCCCGGCCAGCGTTTCGGTTCCTCCTGCATCGAGCACCGCCGTAGGAATCACCGGCAGCAGCACCGCCCATGCGGCGAACGCTGCCATCACCGCGAGCAGGACGGGCTTCATGCCGCGTGCCTTCCAAACACTCGAGACCGAGTTGATTTCCTCAACAGTAAGCGGTGTTGGTGGGAAGAACTTCAAACTACATAACCTCCATCATTGCCATAATCGCGAATGCGAGCGCCAGCGCAGTAGCCAAGGCTAACACTGCAGTCGGCACCCTCAATCCACGCTGGTACGTTGACCACACTCCGCCTGCGAGCACACCCGCCAACACGAAGAGGCCAAGCACCCCCATACTTGCTGGAATGCCTCCCACCTATAACGCACCCTTTGTCGACGGCACACCCGTAATCTTTGGGTCTGCATCCACTGCAGCTCGCAAACTGCGGGCCACAGCCTTGAATTCGGCTTCCGTAATGTGGTGCGGATCGCGACCATAGCGCACATTCACGTGCAAGGTCATTCGGGAGTTATACGCAAGCGTCTCAAAGAAATGACGGTTTATCACCGTGGCGTAGTGTCCGCCGATGACCTGCCAATCCATATGCTCCGGCTCACCGTTCATCACAAAGTACGGACGCCCAGACAGGTCTACAACTGCCTCAACGAGCGTTTCGTCCATCGGCAACAGCATCGAGCCAAAGCGGCGGATGCCACGCTTGTCCCCGATCGCATCCAGCAGGGCCCACCCGAGCGTGATGGCGGTGTCTTCCACCGTGTGGTGGGCATCGATCTCCGTGTCGCCTTTCGCCTTCACCGTGAGATCGAAAGCACCGTGCGCCCCGAATGCGGTGAGCATGTGATCGAAAAACGGCAATCCGGTGTCAATGTCAGTCACGCCTGTGCCGTCGAGATCGATGGACACAGTGATGTCGGATTCAGACGTCTTCCTGTGTGCGGTCCCTACCCTATTCGCCATGAAGTACCTTTCTTGCTGCCTCTAGGAAGGCATCGTTTTCGCTATCAAGTCCAACCGTCACTCGCAGGTGACCTGCGACGCCAACGTCACGAATGAGTACGCCACAGTCGAGGAACTGCTGCCACGCTGCATGGGTCGAAGTGGCGTCGCCAAACGGGCCGAAGAAGATGAAATTCGACGAGCTCGGCACAACCTTGTAGCCCATCTCTTCCAGCGCTGCTTGCACGCGCACGCGCTCCTGCGCCAACTTGTCAACCGTCGCGAGCGTGTCCCCGGCGTGCTTCAGCGCCACGCGTGCAGCGACCTGGGAGAGCACCGAGAGGTGGTACGGCAAGCGAACCAGCATGACGGCGTCGATAAACGCCGGTGCTGCAACGAAGTACCCTAAGCGCGCGCCTGCGAAATCGAACGCCTTCGACATCGTGCGCGACACAACGAGCTTCTCTGGATACGTTGCTAGCAGCGTCGTTGCGGACGGGGAATCCGAAAACTCAGCGTACGCCTCGTCAATAATCACGATGCCAGGTGCAGCCTGAACAATCTTTTCGATGTCTTCGAGTGCAGTCTCACCGCCAGTTGGATTGTTCGGCGTAGTGATAAAGATGACGTCCGGCGCGTGCTTTTCGACGGCCTGCACGGCCTGCTGCACATCGATATCGAAAGATTCGTTGCGATCAATCGGGATAAACTCGGTTTGCGTGCCCGCCGCAAGGATTGGGTGCATCGAGTAGCTAGGCACGAACCCCAAGGCACTGCGTCCGGGGCCACCGAAAGCTTGCAACAGCTGCTGCAAAATCTCGTTCGAACCGTTTGCGGCCCAAATATTGTCTTTGCTGACCTGGACGCCCGTCTGCTTCGACACGTATGCGGCCAAGTCTTCCCGAAGCAACACGGCGTCGCGCTCTGGGTAGCGGTTGAGCGACCGTGCCGCTGCTTCAACCTCGGCAACCAGGTCCTGAATCAACGCCTCAGAGGGCGGGTACGGATTCTCGTTGGTGTTCAGCGCGACAGGCACTTTCAACTGTGGGGCGCCGTATGGGTTCTTTCCTTGCAGCTCGTCGCGAAGTGGTAGCGATTCGAGCGTGACGCCCTTCGCGATCGTCGAAGGATCAGTAGACATACTTACTTAGCTCCGTTTCCTCGTGCCTTAATGGATTCACCGTGTGCAGGAAGCTGCTCTTCCGCAGCCAGCACCATGATGTCCTCAGCAATTTCCACCAACGCTGCCTTGTCGTACTCGATGAGATTGACAGGCTTCAGGAACGTCAGGGTGGACAGGCCGGGGTTGAAGCGCGCCGTCCCGGATGTCGGCAAGACGTGGTTCGAGCCAGCCGCATAGTCACCGAGTGGGACCGGTGAGTATGGCCCGACGAAAATTGCGCCCGCGTTTCGAACTCGCTCCGCAACCGCGCGAGCATCGCGCGTGTGCACCTCCAGGTGCTCTGCTGCGTAAACGTCTGCGACTGCGACAGCCTTCTCAATATCATCGACCAGGATGATGCCGGACTGCTTACCGCCCAGCGCAGTAGAGGCACGCTCAGCGTTGAGCGTTTCCTTCGAGCGCTGCTCAACGAGTTGGCCGACTTCCTGCGCCAGGGCCTCTGAGTCGGTGATAAGCACACTAGCTGCTTGCTCGTCGTGCTCTGCCTGCGAAATCAGATCGAGCGCCACGTATTCCGCATTCGCGCTATCATCGGCGATAACCGCGATCTCGCTTGGGCCGGCCTCCGCGTCAATGCCCACCGTGCCGTTGACTACACGCTTCGCGGCAGCAACGTAGATGTTCCCCGGTCCGGTCACCATATCAACTGGTTCCAGGCCGTGGGCATCATCGCCGTACGCCAGCAATGCAATCGCCTGGGCTCCACCGACTGCCCACACTTCATCGACGCCGAGCAGCGCGCACGCGGCGAGCGTCGTTGGGTGCGGCCAGCCGCCGAACTCCTCCTGAGGAGGAGTGCAGACCACCATGCTGTCCGTCCCCGCCTCCTGCGCAGGAATCACGTTCATGAGCACGCTCGAGGGGTACACCGCCTTTCCACCTGGAACATAAAGTCCCACGCGCGAAACAGGAATAAATGTCTCGGTGACAGTTGCGCCATTCGCAAGCGTCGTAGTGTGTGGCTGCGGCTTCTGTTCAGCGTGTACCTTGCGAATCCGCTCGATCGCGACTTCAAGCGCGGAGCGCAGCGCAGGATCAAGCTTGTCGACGGCCTCTTGGATCACCTCCGACGGCACCCGCACGGATGCTGGACGGATCCCGTCGAACTTCTCTCCGTATTCGAGTGCCTTTTCGGCACCGCCTACGCGAACCTCTTCAACGATCGGCGTAACTGCGGGAAGCACGGCATGGACATCAACGCCACCACGTGGCAGTGCCCTGCGAAGTTCGGCGGTCGTTGGGGTTGTCCCCCGGAGGTCGGTAACTCTCAGCATTTTCGTGTCTCCCAGATTCAACAAATGAGCACAATACGTACCGCAGCCATTGTATTCTCCGACAGGCGCGAAAAAGCTGTTCAGGCCAAAAAAGGCGTCACCCCAGAGCTTTCACCAAGGGAATAAGGTAGTTCACACTATTTCGGGGGTGTCGACTGCGCGGATCACCATCCTCGACCACGCGACGAGTCCTGTGGCGAATGGAGCGAGGCACAACGCCACTCCCGGGGCAACTATCGGAAACACGCTGAAGCGTTGACCGTCCTGGAAGCCGTCTGCATGCTCAGGCAAAGCTGTGAGCCAGCCCGAGACCATTCCGCCAACCGCCAATACAACGTATCCGGCGAGCGCGGCAACGATGAGCTGCCAGACAAACCATGCGAGCTGGCCCCCGCCTCGACGCGCTCGACCCGCAGCACCGACAACCAACCCGACTACCAACAACACCACCGCTAGCCAGCCGAGTCCAGCAAACTGCGCATTCTGGATCGTTTCCGTTTCATCGATCATGAACGATCCATCCGACACAACGGTCACTATCGGGGGACGCAACCACGCCCACGCTGCCCCACCGATTACACCGCTGACAAGCCCAGCGAAAAGGAGGCCGGCGCCAGCGTGGATCGTGGCGCGCGGCTTGGAGTCGAGCTGCTGTGCTAGTTGCACAGCTTCCAGCGACCGTCTTCGTGCGTGAAGAGCTGGGTCTGGGTCTTTTCGCCCTCGGAGTTATTCGACTTCACTGTCGCCGAAGCATGGTTGCCATCAACGCGGACGTCGCTCAGGGAAATTTCGGTCTTCGGGATCTCAATCGCCTGACCGGCCTCTTCCTGCATACGGGCAGCCTGCTCAATCACCTCGAGGGAAACGCCTTGGCGCTCCATCTCTTCCAGTGCGGGTTCGGTGATCTTCTTACAGGAGTTATCCAAGATGACGCGCGTCCACTTTTCGAAGGACTCGGGGTTGGTCACCTTGCGAACCACTTCCTCCATTTCCTTGCGCTGCTCTTCGGTGCCTTCTTTACCGCCCTCGATTGGCTCGAAGGTTGGAACAGCGAACTCTCCGTCCTCAAACGGATTCGCAATCGTTGGGATCGCACCGGGCTCCCCTTGTGCCTCCGTCTGCTTTTTGTCGTCGGACTTCTTCTCGCCCTTTTCGTCCTTCTTCGGCTCTTCCTTCGCCGAATTCTCGGCCTTATCTTTCTCAGAAGCCGCCGAATTCGGAGCGCTGGCAGCGGTGGACAGTCCGCCGCCCGCGGTCTCGTCATCAGAGCCACACGCAGTCAATGACATTGCCAATGCAACAACGGCAGCTGCAGCAACCTTGGAACCAGTGGTGGAAATCCTCACGACGTATCTCTCCTTACAGCGACCAGCACAACGGTTGTACCCGGCCTGTTACGTTAAAAATCGTTGATGCCAATTTTAACCACTCGTTTCTGCTGGCCCAATTACGCTCCGGTACAAAGTATCTGAACACTCTCTGTGAACTCGTTGTAAACGTCCACCCCCTCTCCACCATGAGACAGGTAACATGGGCACACATGCACCTGTCCGTGGATCAGATCACGATCACTGCGATGGATTTACTCAGGTCATATGGCTTAGCCGATGTGTCAATGCGCAGGATCGCCAAGGAGCTCGACGTCGCACCGTCAGCGCTGTATTGGCATGTGGCAAGCAAACAGGACCTTGTGGCTCGCCTGGCAGAGCACATCGTTGCGCCCCTCACAACCTCCTCCTCACCAGCCACATCCACGAGTGAAGCAGCCAGAATGCTCCGTAACTGCCTGCTCAGCATTCGAGATGGTGCTGAGGTGACGGTCACAGCGGTAGGCAATCCGGAGTCTCCGATACACTCCCAACTCCAGCGCTTTTTCATCACATCATTGGCTATGGAAATCGAAGGGGCGTCGACACCTCAGCTCCGCGCAACCGCCGATGCTCTCCTACACCTGATCCTTGGCAGTGCCCTCGTCCAGCAAACTGAATCCCAGCTGGTAGCGGCTACGAATGCAAGCGAAACATTGCCACAATCACAGACCATTGAGAGGGACGACTCGTTCGCATTTTCCGTCGATCTCATCATTCGGGGGCTGCAAGCGGGCTGCTGATTGCCAGGCTGGTGAGGGTTTCGCAATGCGGGAACCCCCGGGGGTGCACTATGGTGATTCCTTATGATTCAAAGCTCTACTTCCCCAAAGCCCGCGAACGATATCGTCGTGTGGCCTGGTTCCCCATACCCGCTAGGTTCTACCTATGACGGTGCCGGAACAAACTTCACGCTCTTTTCAGGAGTTGCGGAGAAGGTTGAACTTTGCCTTATCGACGACGAAGGCGCCGAAACTCGCATCGAACTTGAAGAGGTAGACAACCACGTGTGGCACGCCTACCTTCCAGGAATTACACCTGGACAGCGCTACGGCTACCGCGTCCATGGTCCGTGGGATCCAGCGAACGGCAAGCGCTGCGACGCGAACAAGTTGCTCGTCGACCCCTACGCGCGCGCTTTCGACGGCGAGTTCTCACAGCATTCTTCGCTGTTTTCCTATGACATCAACGCAGACGCTCCCGGAACGGGCCGCAACGAAGAAGACTCGCTGGGCCATACGATGCTCTCTGTCGTCATCAACCCGTTCTTCGACTGGGGCGATGACCGCGCACCACGCATCCCGGATGAGGAAACCGTCATCTACGAATGCCACGTCAAAGGCATGACCCAGACGCACCCTGACGTACCCGAAAACCTCCGCGGCACCTACGCAGGCATGGCACACCCAGCAGTGGTCAATTACCTCAAGGATCTGGGTGTGACGTCTGTCGAGCTCCTGCCTGTCCACCAGTTCTTGCAGGATGGGCGTCTGCGCGACCTTGGTCTGCGTAACTACTGGGGCTACAACACCTTTGGATTCTTCGCCCCCGAGAACAACTACGCAGCTGCTGCGCAGCCGAGCGACGCCGTCGCCGAGTTCAAGGGCATGGTGCGGGCGTACCACGAGGCAGGCATGGAGGTCATCCTTGACGTCGTGTACAACCACACTGCTGAAGGCAACCACCTCGGCCCCACCATTGCTTTCCGCGGCATCGACAATGAGGCCTACTACCGCCTGGTGAACAACGACAAGTTCCACTACATGGACTACACAGGCACCGGAAACTCATTCAATGTGCGCGACCCTCACTCACTGCAGCTCATCATGGACTCTTTGCGTTACTGGGTCACTGAGATGCACGTCGATGGTTTCCGTTTCGATCTAGCTTCGACCCTTGCACGCGAGTTCTCTGACGTCGATCGTCTGGCAACATTCTTCGACCTGGTCCAACAGGACCCGGTAGTCTCCCAGGTCAAGCTGATCGCCGAGCCGTGGGATGTCGGCGAAGGCGGCTACCAAGTTGGTAACTTCCCTGCGCTGTGGAGCGAGTGGAATGGTAAGTACCGCGACACAATGCGAGACTTCTGGCGTGGTGAACCAGCGACACTTGGTGAGTTCGCATCGCGGCTGACCGGTTCTTCGGACCTGTACCAGCACAACGATCGCCGCCCGACTGCGTCAATTAATTTCATCACTGCACACGACGGCTTCACGCTCAATGACTTGGTTTCCTACAACCACAAGCACAACGAAGCGAACGGCGAAGACAATCGCGACGGTGAAAGCCATAACCGTTCCTGGAACTGTGGCGTCGAGGGCCCGACGGATGACCCCGAGGTGAATCAGTTGCGCGCCCAGCAGCGTCGCAACTTCTTGACGACGCTCCTGCTCTCCCAAGGCACGCCCATGATCTCCCATGGAGACGAGCTGGCCCGTACCCAGGGTGGCAACAACAACGTCTATTGCCAGGACAACGAGATTGCGTGGATGGATTGGACACAGCTCGACGACAGCGAACAGCTGCACGAGTTCACCAAGCGCCTGATCGCTATCCGCAAGGCCCACCCGGTCTTCCGCAGGCGCCGGTTCTTGGAAGGCGGCGCGCTGGGCACGGATGCTGTCGACCGCGAAATCGCCTGGTTGGTGCCGTCCGGCGAGCTGATGACGCAATCCGACTGGGACTTCGCGTTTGGCAAGGCACTGATGGTTTACTTCAATGGCGACGCCATCGCAGAACCGGATGCTCGCGGTCAGCGTGTGCGAGACGATTCATTCATTCTGATGTTTAACGCCCACTACGAAGACATCGAATTCACGCTTCCTCCACAGGAGTTCGGATCAAGCTGGGAGGTGCTCATCGATACAACTGAGAAACTTGGCTACCCGGCGAGCACGCTGACAATCGGCGCCTCGGAGACCACAGTCGTCCCGGCGCGCTCTACAGTTGTGCTGAAGCAGGTAGGTGCCCCGGTTCGCGAGGACGCCTAACTCCAGGGGCTTGACCGCCGTCAGTTTCATGTCCGGTGGGTGAGTAGTATGTGTGCTACCCGCCTACCGGATTTTTGATTGGAGCCATACGCTGTGATTACTGCTTGCCGTGCGACGTTGAGTGTTTCGAATACGGAGCTGGTCGTCACCCCAACCCCCTTGGAGGCGGCGCTGGCTGGCTCCAGCGAGCCCACGCGCATTCCGATAGAGGCAATCACAAAGGTTGACTTGACCGAAGGCGATGACTGGAGCACGGGCACCGTCAGTATCACGTGTAGCGACATCGTTGTAAACGTTGTTTTTGCGCCTGGCGCGGGCGCTGCGATGCGCGAGCTCGAGGATGCTATTTCTGCTGCACAGCGTGGCGACGCCCCGACGCAGGACGCGCAGCGAAGCGGTTCAAGCGGTTTTCCTGGCTTTGATTTCGTTGCGTTTGATGTGGAAACTGCCAACCAGAGGTGGGGTTCTATCTGTCAGATCGGTGCGGTGAAAGTCATTGATGGTGTAGAAACTGACCGCGTTTCTTGGTTGTGTATGCCTCCGGAGCAGTGGGCCGAGTTTGACCCCCACAACGTCGCTATTCATGGGATTCGTCGGGAGGACGTGGCAGACGCACCAAGTGTGGCTGACTGTATTGCGCAACTTGTCGAGTTCGCTGGTTCCCTCCCCCTTGTGGCTCACAATGCGCATTTTGATAGCACTGCGCTGTTTCAAGCTGCTGGTGCAGTCGGGATGGATGCGCCACAGGTGCTCTTCGCATGCTCGTTGGCGCAGGCACGCTCGTGCGACCTTGATGTTGAGAACCACAAGTTGCCCACCTTGGCGTCTCACTTCGGCGTGCCGCTGGAGCAGCACCACGACGCCTGCGCGGATGCTGCAGCCTGTGCGGGCATCATGGTTGGCCTGGCCCGTCGGGCGCACTACCAGGGTTCACTTGTTGGGTTTGTCCATGACGCTGGCTTCACTTTGGGCTCGATCGATTCCCATCGGGTGACTCCAGTGCTCAGGGACCGATCCGGCGCGGGCCGTGCACTGCAAGCAGAAAGCATCGCCAAGGGAGGCATGCAGGCAGCTGCCGCTGCAGTTCCTGCACCTGCTGGAAGCAACCAAGCGGGCCCCTCTAGAAAGAGCACACAGAAGCAGAGCAAGGGTCGCAAGCCAGCTCCGTGGCAAGCGGTGGCAACCCCGGACACGGTGCCAGAACCGGCGCTCGATGCTGATGCTTCCTCGCCATTGTTTGGGCAGCACGTCACGCTGACCGGTGAGTTTTCTCCATTTGATAAGGGTGCGCTGTGGCAAGGCATTGCTGCTCAGGGCGGCCAGGTGGGCAAGAACGTGACGAAGAAGACCACCATCCTCGTTGTTGGCGAATGGGGGTCAATGACCTCGAAGGAAAAGCGGGCTCGGCAGCTTATTGAGCAGGGCCAAGACATAGCAATCTGGAAGGCCGATCAATTGCTGGATGCCCTAGGATTGAACGAGCAACCACCGTTTTAAAACTTTTTTGGGAACCATCGGCGGGTTTGAACGGTCTAAGTACATATGACTACTCATATGCCCGCTCCGTGCGCCCCTTCAATGCTTGTACCCATTTTCCCCCGTCTGGCCCGACGTTGTGAAGTCACGTCGAGTTCTTCGCGTGCGTGGCTCACGCCAGGTTTCGGGGCTTCGACCGCTTACATCAGTTTGGCGCCCGGGTTGGTGTGCGTCTTTGACTCAGATTCGGTGGAGGGCCTGACGCACCAGTCCATTGGCGCGATGGGCTTGACGGTCCATCAGGCGTGGAACTCAGCTGCGCGCATGCTGAGCACCGATCTTCTCGAGGGCCGAGTGATCTTGGATTACCTGCCAGCGGAAAATTCGCTAGGGTTCGGAGCACCGAAGGGAGTTCAGGTGCAAAGCTCTGCTGGGTATGCGGCGTCTTGGCTCGCTCACCCGCAACTCTTCTCGACGCTCTATGCTCACGTTGATCGCGTACTCATGCCGCACAACGAATTGCTGTTCTATTCCCGCGATCAGCAAGAACTCTTCGTCTTCGACGCCACCTTGGAGGAAGTTCTGGCGTTCGCCAATCCGGAGCACGTCATGCGCTATTCGGTTGGCTTCCCTCTCTCTTGTGATTCTCGCGTCCGCAGCTAAGTGCGTCTTGAGCTACTAGGGTGGCTGGTAACTTCAAGGAGGACGTATTGCAAGCCCCAATTACATCAACCTACCGTCTCCAGCTGCGTGGCCCACAAGCCGATCCGTCGGGTCGCGCGTTCGGCTTCGACCAGGCAGCGCAGTGTCTGCCCTATTTGGAGTCACTCGGTATTTCCCATGTGTACCTCTCTCCTATCTTGCAGGCACTGCCGACATCGAATCACAACTATGACGTCACTGACCCGACTGTGGTCAACCCGGAACTGGGTGGACTAGCAGGCTTCCGGCGCTTCGTGGAGGCAGCCAGAAAACTCAACCTTGGCGTGATCATCGATATCGTGCCGAACCACCTGGGTGTCGCTTCCCCGCAGCTCAATAGCTGGTGGTGGGACGTTCTCAAGCATGGTCGCGACTCTGAGTACGAGCGCTACTTCGATATCGATTGGCACGCTGACAACGGGGCGGGCGGGAAGCTCGGCCTGCCGATCTTCGGGAAGGAACACGACGAAGATGCTCTCACGCTGCGCTATTTAGATCAGGACAACCCCGAAAGCGGCATCGTGCTGGCCTACTACGACAACGTATTCCCACTCAAGCCAGGCACCTGCTCTTCCCTCGACGACGATCCGAAGGAGGTCTACGAGCGTCAGTCCTACAAGCTGATGTTTTGGCGCGACGGCATCATTTCTTATCGCCGATTCTTCTCTGTCAACGGGCTTGCGGGCATCCGACAAGAGGACCCCGCGGTCTTTGAACACACGCATGCGATCATCCGCCAGCTTGTGGCTGAGGATCTGATTGACGGCGTCCGCGTCGACCACCCGGATGGACTCACGGATCCTTTCGGGTACTTGTCACGGCTTCGTGATGTTGTTGGTCCCGATCGCTGGCTGGTCGTCGAGAAGATCTTGGAGGCCGACGAGCCGCTCGACCCACGCCTGCGCGTCAACGGCACAACTGGCTACGACGCGCTTCGCGAGCTCGACGGCATCTTCGTCAACCAGACGGCCGAGGATACACTCAGTATGCTCGCACTGCGCCAATCGGGCTCCACGTGGGATCAGGCGGCGCTTGATGCCGCGGCGCTACAGCTCAAGCGTGAGGTGGCAACGCACGAGCTTCAGGCGGAGGTTCGCCGTCTTACGCGCGCTATTCGGCGCGATAACTTTTCGACGGCCGGCTCCGCCGTCTCTGACGAAATCCTCGTTGACACCGTCATTGCATTAGTCGCAGCCATCCCCGTCTACCGCGCCGATTACCGATCACTGTCCAGGATTACCGCGACGGTCGTTGCCGATATGGCGCAGCGCTTCCCTTCCCGGCGCGACGCCCTCGACCTCATCGCGGCTGCCCTGCTCGCTGAAGGTGAGGCAAGCACCCGCTTTGCGCAGGTGTGTGGCGCAGTCATGGCAAAGGGCGTCGAGGACACGTTGTTCTATCGGGCGAACCGGTTGGTGGCGCTGCAGGAAGTAGGCGGCGCTCCTGGCCGTTTCGGGGTTGGTGCGGCAGAGTTCCACTTGTTGCAGCAAGAGCGTGCTGAGCTGTGGCCGCAGACGATGACGACGCTGAGCACCCACGACACGAAGCGTTCCGAGGATACGCGCGCGCGGATGCTCGAGATCGCCGAGCTTCCGAATGTGTTCGCAGAGTTGGTCAATACGGCCACGGCGTTACTGCCACCTCCTGACCACGCCACCGCGCACTTTCTGCTCCAGAACATCGTGGGGATTTGGCCCGCGGATGGGGTTGTGACAGAGACGCTTTCGCAACGGTTGCGTGACTATGCGCTGAAGGCGATCCGCGAGGCCGCTCTTCATACCAGCTGGTTCGACCCCGATGAAGGGTACGAGCAGCAGGTACTGGATTGGGTGAATGCGGTATTGGCAGGCCCTGCGACTTCGCTGATTTCGGACTTCGTGGCGACTCTCCACGAGGGGGCCGTCGCGGTATCACTGGGACGCAAGGTGCTCCAATTGGCTGGCGCAGGTGTCCCCGATACCTATCAGGGCATGGAGTTTTTCGAACCCACACTCGTAGACCCGGACAACCGCAGCTTCATCGACTACACCGCACGCACGCAAACGCTGCACCGGTATCTCGATGCACGGCAGCAACCGCAGTTCAATCTGGGTGACTTCTTGGGCAGCGAGCAAGACGGTTCGCCGGGCCGGTCCTGGCCCGGCCTATCCGAGTCTGTTGACGCCGCCAAGCAGCTGGTTATCCGTGAATGCCTTACGGCACGAAAGACCACGCCGACCTTGTTTACCGAGGGGAAGCACCGCGCGGTGTTTGCGGTCGGCCCATCCCAGCAGCACTTTGTCGGATTCGCTCGTGAGCACCGGGATACGGCCGAGATTGGTGTGATTGCGGTTGCAACCCGAAAGCCCATTGAACTTGCGCGCCGGGGTGGCTGGGAGGACACCACACTGACGTTGCCGCAGGGGTCCTGGTTCGAGCTGTTCACCGGTAGAGAGTTTCACGGCACTGTCCCGGTCGGTGTCCTGCTCGAGTACCTTCCTACTGCGCTGTTGGAGCGTCGAGAGGCCCTCGACTAGGAAGAATCGGTACACTGTTGTGCCGATGAACACGAAGCACAATGACACAATCGCGCAACTCGGCAACACCTACTTCGCGTGGCTGCGGCAACACGAAGGGGTTGCCGAGGAGTTTCGTCATGCGCTCCACGAGCTCATGATCGACGCCGGTATCAACTTTGACCGCGTCGATGTCCGCATCAAAAGCTGGCCTTCGCTGAAAGAAAAAGCTAAGAAGCGTCGTGGTGGAAAGATTGTGTACCCGGACCCGTGGAACGACATCCGTGACCTCATCGGGGCCCGCATCACCGTGATGCATTCCACCGAAATACCGGCGGTGCTGCGCCTTCTGGCGGATCAATTCGATGTGCTCCGAAGCGTGGACAAGGCACAGGAGACGAGGGTGTCAGGCACGTTCGGATACGGCTCACACCACCTGGTACTCCAGGTAGGTGAGCATAACGAGGAGCTCGAACACTACCGCGGGCAAGTCTTCGAGGTGCAAGTACGGACGGTGCTACAGCACGCGTGGGCGGAGTTCGAGCACGATGTGCGATATAAGCGCTCCCACGGCGAGCTGGACCCACAAATTGATCGCGCGTTCACGCTCGCAGCCGGGCTTATCGAACTTGCGGATCAGCAGTTCGACCAAATCGCAGAGCTGTCCAACCCGCAAAAACAGAGCCCGAGCGCTCCCGATACCGCAGCGGCATTGGCACCAGAGACGCTCCCCGGCGTGCTCACCGTGATCCTTGGGGCGTCGTTTCCCCTGTCCCGCGTTGATGATTACAGATTCTTGCACGAGCTACTCAGCGCCGACGGCATCGAGACAGTCTCTGCTCTCGCGGAGTTAGCGAACCCGGCAGACATCGAAGCCGTGCAGAACACGCTGCAGACGCGGTTCACCCCAGGCCAAGTCAGGCTTGTCGACGACCTCCTGCTGAACAAGTACGGGCAGGAGCACATCAACCGCACGTGGGAAAGCGGAAACCGGCCATTACTACGCAAACGCAAACTTACACGCAGGCTCACCCAACTCCGTGAGGGCGGCGCCCCGCAAACAAACTCGGGCGAGAACGCCTAGAAGCTGTTGCGCCCCCGCAGGCGGTCGAGCTGCCTGCGCTCTTTCTTCGTCGGCCGACCTGCCCCACGATCCCGTACGGGCAGCGCACCAAACACCTCCGATGTCACAGGAGGTGGCGAGTGGTCTATATAGCAGGTCGTGGCGATCTTCGCCCCGGCGCGCTTCTGCAGCGTCCGGGTGACTTCCAGGTCAAGGTAGCGGTGGTCCTTCCACACCTTGAGCCGATCCCCTGGCACGACCTGTGCTGAGGGCTTGACTGCTTTGCCATTGAGCTTGGCATGTCCGGCCCGAACCGCCTCCGCGGACAACGAGCGTGTCTTAAAGATGCGGACAGCCCAGAGCCAGACGTCGATCCTCGTCGCGGTGGTATTTGGGCTAGTCATCGTGCTTGTTTAGTAGTTGTCGTGATGGTTTACGATCTTTTGCACCTTGCTCCAGTTGATATAGCCACCAACCACGCCAATGACAAGGCACACGATAAACAGTTGCCACGAACCGGCAATCAGGCCGAGCGCTACACCAGCGCCGAGGCCACCGCCGGCCCACACGACTGCGTTCTTGGAGTAACGGCGTACCGCCTGCTTGCGGGATTCAATCGGATTCGATGGACGAGGCTGCATAGTCATGGCACACAGTTTAGCGTGCAGATTCAATCCATTGGCGACCTGCTTCTTCTGCCTCCGCTCGGCCCTGGGTGCTCGCTGCGAGTTGCGCGTCGAGTGCTTCGCGTTGTCCGGGGTCGTGCGCCAGCGTGTACGTGGCGGCGGCACCGTACTCGACGTTGACAATGTCAAAGCCTGCGTTGCGCAGCTCGGCCTCAATGCGACCTGCCTCCGCGTGCGGCAGATCGACGCGCACGAGTTCCTTTGTACTACGCAGCACCCGCGGTACCAGTGGAAGCGTCTGCGCAACCGAGTCAGAGTAGGCGTGAACCAGCCCTCCTGCACCCAGCTTGATACCACCGAAATATCGGATCACGACAGCGGTGAGGTCAAGCATTTCGGAGCCGTGCAGCATATCGAGCATCGGTTTGCCTGCGGTGCCGGAGGGCTCCCCATCGTCGGATGAGCGTTCGACGGGCAGGGCGTCGTCGACGTTCAGAATATATGCGGAGCAATGGTGACGTGCATCGGGGTAGGTCTCACGGGCCTGCTGGATCAGGGCCCGCGCCTCGGCTTCAGACTGGGTGCGGCCAATCCAAGTGATGAATCGGGATCGTTTGATCTCGATCTCGTGAGTGGTGATGTCACCGGCGGCGGGCAGTTCGTACGATGTGCGCATAGTGCTTCCACTCTAAATCCATTGCGACGGTTATGGTACTTCCATACAGTTGGTGGTATGTCTAGCAAGCACACTCCGATGCCCCAACAATTTGGGGTGTGGGCTCCGAACGCGCACGGCGCGCGCCTGCACCTCCACGACAGCGAAGGGCCCCGCACGCTCGAGATGCAGCGTGACGAGACCCGCCGGGACTGGTGGGTGGTTCCGCGCGAAGTCGCCCAACCCGAAATTGGTGCGCGCTACAGCTTCTCCTTGCTTCGTGACGGCGAGTGGTCACAGCCACTACCCGACCCTCGTTCGCGCTTCCAGCCCGAGGGCGTCCACGGCCCATCAGAGGTGACCAGCAGCACGTTCGATTGGACGGATGATTCGTGGGAAGGCATCGCACTTCGCGACCAAGTCCTCTACGAGCTCCACGTGGGCACCTTCACGCCACAGGGGACGTTCGAGGGGGCCGTCGAAAAGCTTGATTATCTTGCCGAACTTGGCGTCAACTCCATTGAGTTGCTGCCGGTGCAGCCCTTCGCGGGCGCCCGCAACTGGGGCTACGACGGCGTGGACTGGTTCGCCGTGCAGGAATCGTACGGCGGCCCCGAGGGCCTCAAGACCCTTATCGACGCTGCTCACGCCCGCGGTATCGCCGTCATCCTCGACGTGGTGTACAACCACTTCGGCCCCGAAGGTAACTACAACGGCAACTTCGGTCCGTACACAACCGCAGGGCACACCGGCTGGGGTGACGTGATCAACCTGTCCGGTGCCCACTCGGATGAGGTCCGCGCATATGTACTCGACGCCGTGCTCCAATGGCTCGACGAGTTCCACGTCGACGGCCTGCGACTCGACGCGGTGCAGACCTACGACGATCGCCTGGCCTTCTCCATCATGGAGGAAATCAAGAACGTCGCCAACGAAGTTGAAGCTTCCACCGGCATCCCCCGCACCATCATCGCCGAATCGGAGCAAAACAACCCACGGCTCCTCGAGTCCCCGGAGCGCGGCGGCTACGGGCTCGACGCACACTGGCTTGACGACGTCCACCACGGGATCCACACGCTGGTCACCGGCGAGCGTGCCGGGTACTACGCCGACTATGGCACGCTCGAAATCCTGGCGGATACACTGCGCAACGGTTACCGCTTCCGCGAGGACTACTCCGTGTACCGCCAGCGTACCCACGGCAAGGCGCTCGACCTTGACCGCGTCGCACCGTGGCAGATGGTCACCTACACCACCGACCACGACCAGACCGGAAACCGCGCGAAGGGTGACCGCCCGTCGCAGTATCTCAGTGCGCGCAAGCAGGTACTCAAGGCGGCCGTCGTACTCCTATCTCCATTCAGCCCGATGCTTTTCATGGGCGAAGAGTTCGGTGCACGCACGCCGTTCCCATTCTTTGTCTCGCACAGCGATCCACAGCTCCTGGAAATGACCCGCCAGGGGCGCATGAACGAGTTCGCCCGCATGGGGTGGGACTCCTCAGCCGTCCCGGATCCTGCCGCGGAGGAAACGTTTACCTCCGCGAAGCTCGACTGGAACTTCGACGAGGAGCAGCTCGAGATCCTCAGCGCGTACAAGAAACTCATCGAGCTGCGCAAGCAGTACCCGATGGCGCGCGACGACCTCCGCCAGCTGACCGTAGATCACGGCCCAGCCCAGCGCGCAGACGACGCGTGGCTAACCATGGGTGACCAGGCAGTGCTGGTGGCAAACTTTGGGTCGGAGGGCACCGTCGCCCCAGTGGGCGGAACCCTGCTGTACACCTTCGGTGGCGCCGAGGTCTCCGCCGACGAAACCCGCTTAGAACCGTGGGCATTCGCCCTGGTTATGCCGACACAATAAAGTCATACTCTGGTGTGCCTGGCAGGAGGCGTCGACAATCAATGACCGACGCCTCCATCCGCTCAAGCAACGGCTCGAGGTCGCTAGCGCAAGAAAGCTCCAGGCCAACCAGTGCAGCACCGGTTTCTTTGTTGTTCTTCTTCAGGTACTCGAACAAGGCGATATCGTCGTTAGGCCCAAGGATGTCGGTAAGGAACGTGCGCAGCTGCCCTGGCTCCTGAGGGAAGTTCACCAAAAAGTAGTGCTTCAGTCCGCGGTGCACAAGCGAACGCTCCATGACCTCTGCGTAGCGCAACACGTCGTTGTTGCCACCAGAGATGATGCACACCACCGTGCTGCCCGGCTGCAGCTTCATCTGCGATAGTGCCGCCACAGACAGCGCGCCCGCAGGCTCCGCGATGATGCCCTCGTTTTGGTACAGCTCCAGCATCGACGTGCACACCGCGCCTTCTTTGCAACGCAGCAGGTGCGTGCGAGCAAGGTTTTCCTCAATAACAGCGAACGGGAAATCGCCGGTGCGCTTCACAGCAGCGCCGTCCACAAAGGACTCAATTTCCTTCAGCGTTACCGGATGTCCTGCCTCCAGGGCGGCCTCAAGCGACGGTGCGCCCTCGGGCTCAACGCCTACGACCGCAGTGCCAGGCACCATGTCGGACACATAGGAAAGCACGCCAGCCAGCAGTCCTCCCCCGCCGACTGGCACGAAGATGGTGTCCAGCTCGCGGCCCATAACTGACAACTGTGACACGATCTCCGCTGCGACCGTGCCCTGACCGATGACGGTATCGCGGGCGTCGAAAGGCTCGACCATGGTCGCGCCGCGCTCAGCAGCGTCCTTGCGGGCGGCCTCTGCAGCGGCGTCGAACGTGTCGCCTACAACGACCAACTCGATGTTTTCGCCACCGTGCACCAGGATTCGGTCTCGCTTCTGCTTCGGCGTTGGCTTCGGCACAAAAATCTTGCCCTGGATCCCCAACGCCCGACATGCGTAGGCCACACCCTGAGCGTGGTTGCCCGCTGACGCCGCAACGACGCCGGCTGCACGCGCCTCGTCACTGAGCCGTGAGATGCTGTAATACGCACCGCGAATCTTGTAGGAACGAACGTCTTGCAAATCTTCCCGCTTGAGGAAAATCTCGGCACCGTACTGCTGCGACAAACGGGGGCAGTACTGCAACGGTGTCGGCTCAATCACCGCAGAAATCTTCGACTGCGCTGCTTGAACATCTGCGGCGTGTACCGCGTGGAAAGCTGGCTGTTCCTGTTCACTCATAACAGCAAAGTGTATACCGCTGCACCACGTCTAGGTGATACTTTGCAGTAGTCAGTCCAAGCGGTCTAACTATTAAAATCGTCGCTTGTCTGCTAGATTTTCTAGCAACAATTCGTGGAAACCGTAGCATTTCATTGACATTGCTGTGGTTTCGCCTCGAATTCCTATCCTTTCAAACAACTTCAGGAGATTTCATGAAGCGCATTTCCACCGTTGCCGTTGCCGCCGCAACCGCAATCTCGTTGACCGTCGCCCCTGCGTTCGCAGAGGAGAACGCCCCAGCGAAGGACACCACGGCTCCAACCGCCGAGCAGACCCCTGGTGACACCAAGGATCAGAACACCCAGGAAACCCCTGACACCGGCAAGGAGTCCGACAAGAAGGACGAGGAGAAGCCAGGCGAGACCGAAAAGTCAGGCGAGACCGAGAAACCAGGCGACAACAACACGAATCCTGACACCAACAACAACACGAAGACGTCGGGCAGCTCTAAGGGACACGCCCTCGGCGCTTTCGCAGGCATCCTCGCTGCGGTCCTGACCACCGGCTTGATCGTCCTGTCCGACCCGACCGGCCTCAACAAGCTCATCGACATGGCAAATGCTCAGTTCCACCTGGGCCTCGGACACGTCCACGTGCCGAAGGTGTTCTAAGCTTCACCACTACTTCAGACAAACAGGGAGTTGAACGTGAATACACGCTCACTGGTCGCTCTTGCCATTACTACCGCCCTCGGTGGTGCTTGCCTCACGGCAAGCCCACTGATGGCACAAGAGAAGCAAGACACGCCGACCACGCAATCACGTGTTACTGCCACAGAAACAGCACCTGCTGTGACCGTGACGGTTACCGCTTCGCCAGTACCAAAGACCACGGAGCCACGAAAAGCTGAAGGCCCAAGCTCCGAAGCGATCAACAAAGGCATCATGACCGATGAAACTCGCGAGATTTTCAGCTATATCTCGGCTGGCATCGCACTCTTCGTCGGGCTGATTCAGATGATCACCGCGGCGATCAAGGCTATCCCTGGAGCGCAGGACAAACTGAAGTCCATGCTTAAGTAGCTGCGTAGCAAGTAGCGCTAAGGCCGGTGCCCATCTCTTTCCGAGGTGGGCACCGGCCTTAGCGCTTCTGCTACTTCCGATTAGCCGAAGAGCTGACGTGATGCAATCTCCGCGCCCTTCACCAGTGATTCCAGCTTCGCCCAGGCGATCTGGTGGTTCAGGCGCCCACCCAAGCCACAGTCTGCCGAAGCGATAACGTTTTCTGGGCCGACGACCTCGGCGAACTGAACGATCCTATCCGCAACCAACTGTGGGTGCTCGACAGCGTTCGTGCTGTGCGAAATGACACCCGGGTAAATAACGCTGCCCTCTGGCAACGCGTGGTCCTGCCAAACGCGCCACTCATGCGCGTGACGCGGCGATGCCCCCTCGAAGGAAAAGCCGCCAACCTCTGCCCGCAGGATCTCCTCGATAATGTCACCGAACGGTACGTCGGTAACGTGCGGGCCGTGCCACGAACCCCAGCAAATGTGCAGGCGAGTCAGTTCCTTCGGCAAGTCGCGGATGGACTCATTGATGGCGTCGATACGAATACGCAGCCACGCACGGTAGTCTTCCAGGGTCGGCTCGGGATTAATCTGATCCCAGGATTCCGCAAGGTCAGGTGCGTCGAGCTGCACGGTCAAACCGGCGTCGGTAATTGCCTTGTACTCGTGTGCCATCGCAGCAGCACACGCCTGTACGACTTCTTCGTCGGTGTTGTAATACTCATTCTTCAGACGGGCGGCGGAGCCTGGCGAAAGTGCTGCGACAAACCCCTGCGTGGCACCGGCGCGATCCATGGAGCGCTTCAGCAGTGCGACGTCCGTCTCAACTTCCTGCTGGCCAATGTAGGTAATCGGACCCGTGAACTTCGGGTTACCAACCTTCGCACGGCCAGTGAAAATGCCGGAGTGCGGGTCGGAGTACGCCTCGGAAAAGAGTGCGCGGTCTCGGCGATCAGCGAAGCTGGTCAACTCAATGTTTCCAGGCGTGGAACGCTTGATCTCCTGCGAGGCCCAGCGGTCCTCGTCGGTCATGGTCAGTCCACCAAGACGAGAGAAAGAGTAGTTCCACCAAGCACCGTAGTCGACCGCGCCAGAGGTGTTGTGACCGTACTCACCCTCGTTGATGATGTCGATGCCCAGGTCAACCTGGCGCTGCACAACCTCGTCGATCGCGCGCTCAAGGATCTCCTTGAAGTCCTCGTCGTTGATTTGCTGCTCCGAACGAAGTTGGTTCGCTTCGAGCAGCTCAGGGGTGCGCGGCAGGGACCCAACATGTGTTGTCAAAATCTTGTGCTCGGACATATATTATGCTCCACTCATTCGCCTCTTAGCTGGTATTGATTCCAACGACAGAGTGTAGCCAAGCTGATTTTCACACCGGGGAATATATTCACTCCCCTCCACTAGCCGAGGATCCCAACCCCCATCGTCGCCTTCAGATCGCCCATTAAGCTCGCCGAACGCTCCACCCGCAGATGGTCGCCTAACACCATCATTTGCGTCTCGTCGCCATGTACAAGGTTCAGGTACACATCCGAGTCGCCCGGGTTGTTCTGCAGCACGCCCTTCAAACGCTGGATATTATCCACAGTGCACTGCTCGGTGCGCAGCGTGAGACGCAGTGGCAGCCCAGCACCGTTGCCAGGCCCGAGCTCCGGCGTTTTGACGTCGTCGCCGAACAGGCTCATGCGTTCGTCACGGATCGAGACGTGCGCCTTCACAAGGATGATATTGTCTTCCACAATTTGTGGCGCAACCAGCGAATACACCTTGTTAAACAGCAACACGTCAACGGAGGCGCCGTGGTGATCCTCAATCGTGACGATCGCCCAAGGGGAACCGTCCTTCTTCGAGAAACGCCGATCGACCGAAGAGATCAGACCGCCAATCGTTACCTCGGCGCCGTTTCGCAATTCGCCGGAGAGGATCGTCGTTAACTGAGTATCGGTCTGTGCGTCAATTGCTTCCTCGAAGCCGTCAAGCGGGTGGCCCGAGACATACAAGCCCAGCATCTCACGCTCGAGAGCAAGTTTGTGTTTCTTGTCCCACTCCTCATCCGGGATCTGCAGCGCAAACGCGTTGTCAGCAGCAACAGCGTCGTCACCTCCGAAAGAGGCGAACAGGTCGAACTGCCCCTTGTCAGCAGCCTTCTTTGTGGTAAGCACCGAATCGACGGCATCCTCCTGGATGAGCATCAATCCCTTGCGCGGGTGCCCAAGCGAGTCAAACGCACCGGCCTTAATTAGAGATTCAGTAATTCGCTTATTACATGGCAGTAGGTCAATCTTGTCGAGGTAGTCAGAGAAGCTCGTGAACTCGCCCTTCGTCCGGCGTGTCTCCTTAATCGATTCAACAACTTCGACGCCGACGTTACGCACCGCCGCGAGGCCGTATCGAACGTCCTCGCCAACAGCCATAAAGTTCTCTTCGGAAGCATTAATATCTGGCTGGAGCACGGAAATGCCAAGGTGGCGGCAGTCGGAAAGGTAGATCGCCGACTTGTCCTTCTTATCGCCCACCGAGGTCAACAACGCCGCCATGTACTCAGCGGTGTAGTTCGCCTTCATGTACGCCGTCCAGTAGGACACTAGCGCGTAACCTGCAGCGTGCGATTTGTTAAACGCGTACGAGGCGAACGGCTCAATAATCTGCCACAGTGCGTCCATCGCGCTCTTGGAATAGCCGTTGTCCTGCATCCCCGACCAGAACTTCTCGTACTGCTGCGCCAGCACCTCTGGCTTCTTCTTACCCATGGCCTTACGGAAGCCGTCTGCCTCACCAGCGGTGTAGTTCGCAACCTTTCGGGAGATCTCCATGATCTGCTCCTGGTACACGATCAAACCGTAGGTTTCGTCCAGGATGTCCTTCAGTGGCTCCTCAAGTTCCGGGTGGATGGCCGTAATCGGCTTGCGGCCGTTCTTACGGTCCGCGTAGTCCCAGTGGGCGTTCATGCCCATCGGGCCTGGGCGATACAGTGCAAGCGAGGCGACGATGTCCTTAAAACCAGTCGGGCCCATGCGCTTGAGCAGCTCTTGCATGCCACCCGAGTCCAGCTGGAACACGCCAAGCGTATCGCCGCGAGAGAGCAACTCGTATACCTTCGGGTCATCAGTACTCAACGACTCAAGGTCGATGGTCTCGCCGCGGTTCTTCTTCACGTTTTCCAGTGCGTCGCCAAGCACGGTGAGGTTTCGCAGGCCAAGGAAGTCCATCTTCAGCAAGCCGATGGCCTCACACGCTGGGTAATCCCAACCAGTAATGATCGCACCGTCGGCAGGCCGCTTCCACATCGGGATGTGGTCCATCAAAGGCACCGACGCCATAATCACGGCACAAGCGTGCACGCCTGCCTGGCGCACAGTACCTTCAAGGCCACGCGCCGTCTCGTAGATGCGGGCTACATCCGGGTCAGTCTCAATCATGGAGCGCACCTCGGTTGCCTCGTTATACCGCGGGTGCTCCGGATCCGTAATACCTGCCAGCGGAATGTCCTTCGCCATGATCGCAGGAGGCAGCGCCGCGTTAATACGGTCCGCCATCTGGAAGCCGGGCTGGCCGAAGTTCACCTTGGCCGAGTCCTTAATAGCCTGCTTCGTCTTAATCGTGCCGAAGGTAATCACCTGTGCGATCTTGTCCTCGCCCCAGCGCTCTGCAGCGTACGTGATCATTTCCCCGCGGCGGCGGTCGTCGAAGTCGATATCAATATCAGGTGCCGACGGCCTCTCCGGGTTCAAGAACCTCTCGAAGAGCAGGCCATGCTCCATCGGGTCAATGTTCGTGATGGTCAGCGCGTACGCCACAAGCGCACCCGCCGCGGAGCCACGGCCCGGCCCGACGCGAATGCCAACCTCACGCGCATGCTTGATCAGCTCGGCAACGATGAGGAAGTAGGACGGGTAGCCCTTCATATCGATGACGTCGATCTCGTAGTTCGCGCGCTCGATGTACTCCTCCGGCACCTCCCGGCCCTCGAAGCGCGCCTGCAAACCACGCATCACTTCCTTGCGCAGCCACGTTGTTGGGGTCTCCCCTTCCGGCACGTCAGCCACCGGCATCCGGTCGTGCGGATGTTCCTCCCACAGCTCGCTGTAGTCACCGACACGCTCCGCAATCCACAGGGTGTTATCGCAGGCGTCAGGCACCGTAGAGTCCCACAGGTCGCGCATCTGCTCAGCTGACTTGATGTAGTAGCCGGTGCCGTCGAACTTAAAGCGGTCCGGGTCCATCAGCGTCTTGCCGGTCTGCACACACAACATGGCCTCGTGCGCCGGCGCCTGGGACTCCAGGACGTAGTGACAGTCGTTCGTCACCAGTGGCGGAAGGTCGAGCTCCTTGCCGATGCGCAGCAAGTCATTACGTACGCGCTGCTCAATATCCAGACCGTGGTCCATGAGCTCGAGGAAGTAGTTATCACGGCCGTAGATGTCCTGCCACATCGCCGCGGCCTCAAGGGCCTCACGGTACTGGCCAAGCCGCAAACGGGTTTGCACATCACCCGACGGACACCCCGTGGTGCCGATGATGCCGTCGGCATGTTCGGCGACGAGCTCCGCATCCATGCGCGGCCACTTACCAAGCTGCCCCTCGTACGAAGCCAGCGACGAGAGCTTGAACAGATTGCGCAGGCCGGTCGCGTTTTCTGCCAGCATCGTCTGGTGCAGATACGCACCGGAGGCGGACACATCGTCGCGCTTCTGGTCAGGGGTGCCCCACAGCACGCGCTTCTTATTCAGGCGCGACTCCGGCGCCAAGTAGGCCTCGATGCCAATGATCGGCTTCACCCCCGCGTCCACCATCTGGCGGTAAAACGCGTTCGAGCCGAACATATTACCGTGGTCAGTCATGCCCACCGCGGGCATGTCCTGGCGCACAACCTCCTCCGCAAGCATGTCAACTTTCGCCATGCCGTCGAGCATCGAAAACTCGGTGTGGTTATGCAGGTGGACGAAGGAAGATTTTTTGGCCATGCGCTTCATCTTATCCAGACTTCGGACACGGCCAAAAGAGCCAGCAACCAGCGAACTTATTCGTAACGCAAAGCATCAATAGGCTGCATCTTTGCAGCCTTCGCGGCCGGATAGGCACCGAAGAAAATACCGGTTGCCAGCGAAAACCCGAGCGCCAGCACAATTGCGCCGAGCGGCGGCCAAGTAAAGGCATCGAACGCGGCCGTCGCGATCATGCCAATCGCCCCGCCCAGAATCACACCGATGATGCCGCCAATCAGGCACACCAGCATCGCCTCGACGATAAACTGCGTGCGAATATCGCTTTGCTTGGCGCCCAACGCCTTGCGCACACCGATCTCCCGCGTGCGCTCAGTGACGGTGATCAGCATGATGTTCATCACACCGATACCACCGACCAGCAAAGAGATACCGCCGATCGCGGAAAGCACCGTCGACATGATGCGGAATACGCTCGTCAGCTCTTCCAAGCTCGAGGAAAGATCCACCACCTCAATGGTGTAATCCTCGTTATTGGCGTACCAACGGTCCATGTAGTGTTGCAGGTCGGCCTGGAAGGTCTTCGCGTCTTCATCCGGCGCCGATTGCACCGAAAATGACGTGAACCAGTCGCTGTCAAGCCCAACGCGATCTGCAGCGGTGAGCGGGATATAGATGTCCGCAAACTGTTCTGCGCCACCAAACATTCCGCCGCCTCGGGAATCTTCCTCGCCATCGAGCACGCCCACGATAGTGAACACTGCCGGCTGGTCGTCTACAACCACATCGATGCGCTTGCCTAAACTGGCTTGGGCGTTGCCGTCGAAGAGGGCGTCGATAAGCGAGGGGCTCACGACTGCGAGCGGCCGGTGCCCATCGATGTCATCCTGGGAAATCTCGCGGCCGAACTGCACTTCGATGTTTCGCACCTTCATCGAGTCTGCAAGGACCGGCTTGACGTTCGTGGACACAGTTGTGTCATCGGAGACCACTTCCCCACTCGTGGAAACATCGATGTCCACGCCCTGGATACGGTCCCCAAATGCCTGACGCAGCTCATCGAGCTGCTCGGGAGTGACTGCGTTGCGCTCATCGGATGGTGGCGCGTAAGAAAACGCCGCGAAGGGATCCTCGGATGCATCCGCGTCATCGGGACGCTCATGCACCATCACCGGGTGCGTCGTAGTGCCGACGCCTTCAAGCCCCGACATCACCTGGCGCTCCAGACCACGACCCAGCGTCATAATAATGACCACTGCCATAATGCCGATAATGATGCCCAGCAGCGTCAGCAACGAGCGAAGCTTATTCTTGCGAAGCGACGAGGAGGCAAGCTTGATTGACTCTCCTACGTTCATGGCCTCGCCCCCAGTGGGGCGCGAACCTGCGCGATGCGCCCGTCCATCATCTCTACAATGCGGCCAGTTTCTTCTGCCAACTCAGGGTTGTGCGTGATGAAGACGATGGCTTTACCAAGGTCGTCGTGCAGCTCATGGAAGAGATCCATCACCATGCGGCCCGTCTTGGAGTCAAGCGCGCCTGTGGGCTCGTCGGCGAGTAACAGGTCAGGGTCGTTGGCAAGGCTGCGAGCAATTGCCACGCGCTGCTTCTGCCCACCCGACAGTTCGTTCGGGTTATGGTGCAAGCGGTCGCCCATGCCCATCATGTTCAGAAGTTCAGCGGCGCGCTCCTCGCGCTCTTTCTTATCGACGCCCGCATACATCATTGGCATCGCCACATTTTGCAACGCGTCGATTCGACCAATCAGATTGAAGTTCTGAAAAATGAAGCCGATGTTCTGGCTACGGTACGCGGCCAGCTCATTGTCCGACTTGGCGTACACCGGCTCGCCGTTGAACGCGTACGCGCCGTCTGTCGGCCGGTCGAGCATGCCAACCAGGTTCATCAGCGTCGACTTGCCGCAACCCGACGGGCCGACGATAGAGACAAATTCGCCCTGCTCTGCATGGAAGTCGATGCCATGCAGCACGGTCAGCTCGCTGGGCTCTCCGACGTTGTACGTCTTGACGATCCTGCGCATGTCAATGAGCAGACCGCTCTTCGACATCGCCTCTTGCCCTGCAGGTGTGTGCAGTGCTGGTTGAGGTTGCGCAACTGGCTCTGTCAGCGTTGGTACTTCGAGCTCCTCCGTCGAAGGCTCGGCGGCCTCAAACAACTCGTCGAACTCTGCGTCGGTGGCATCGTCCTGTACGCGTTGTCGGGAGTGCTTTCGGAAGGGATTCCGTGCCATCGCCTACCCCTCCTTTTCCGCTGGCGCGGAAGACTTCGGCGCTGCAGAAGACGTCGCCGGAGTGGTTGCAGCGGCACTGCCTGTCGGCTTCTTGTCCTTTGCGTTCTTTACCTGCTCAGGATCAAAGTTTTCGTCGTTGACCTTCACCGTGGAGCCAACCTTGTCCTTGAAGTTCTCAGGCCAGTTGATCACGATGTCGCCTGGCTTGAGCTCGCCCCCCGTGACAGCGACGTCAACGTCATTCTTCGCACCGGTCTTGACAGTGCGCTCTTCTACGACGCCGCTGGTGTCGCCGGGATTCTCCGTTGCGAGCACCAAAATCTTGTTCTCGTCGTAGACGGCGTCGCGAGGAATGTTGATGGAGTTCTTCGCCTCTTCAGTGATAATTTCAGCACGCACACTGCCACCGAGCAGCAGGCCTTCCTTGTCACCGGTGACTTCGATCTCAACGGGGAACATCACCGAGGAGCCTCCGCCGCTGCCACCTGCGGACATTGCGGCTGCAGCCTCTGCCCCACTACCAGCACTCGCGCCTGTGGAACCGACCGGGGAAACTCGCGTGACGCGCCCAGTGAACTTCTTCTTACCCGTCGCAGTCGAGGTGAACTCAACGCGGTTGTCCTGCTTGATCGCCGGGACGTCCGCCTCGCGCACGTTAGCGCGGATCAACAGTCGGGAGTCATCTGCGATGCCAAGGACGCGACCCTGCGGGATATCGCCTACCTGCACGTCAACGTTTGTGACTACGCCAGCCATTGGAGCGTTAATCGTTGCTTCCTGCACTTGGAGCTGCAGCGTACCGTCGTCGTCAGCGGCAGAAGCATTCTCTGCTGCGCGCCACGCGGAATCAACCTGTGCCTGGAGCTGCTGCCGCTCCTGCCCGGCCTGCGCCTTGGCGGCCTCCAGCGCGGCTTGCGACTCCTGAAGTGCAGCTCGAGCCTGCTCCACGCTCAGCATCGGGACAGCACCCTGGCCGCCACCCGGAACTTGACCCGGCGCGGCCGGGGCTGCAGGAGGTGCCGTGCGGATGCCGTGGCCGGAACCGCCTGGCAGACGGGAGGACAAATCGCCGGCCATCTTTTGAACGTGGGCTGCGATCTTCGGCGAAGCGATCATCCGTGCGCCACCCTGCGCGGCAAGCGCAGCATCAAGCGCTGCCTGCGCCTGATCCACCTGGGTCTGCGCCTGAGCCACGGCCGGGTTGGAGCCGTTTGCCATCGCCTGGTCGTACGCGTTGAGCTGACTCTTGGCCTGCTCGACGCCCTGCATCGCTTCTGCCTGGGCACTCGCCTGCTGCTTTTCTTGCTTGGCAAGTTGGCGCTGCAGCGCGTCGGTGTTCATCTGCACCAAGAACTGATCTTTAGCGACGCGGTCGCCTGGCTGCACTGCGAGCCGTTCGACCTCGGACTGCAGCGCGGTCGTGATGCTCACTGAGCGAATCGGCGCAATGTTGCCATTGACCACGATGCTATTGGTGAGGTTTTCCTCTGCAGCGATCGTGTAATCTCCGGCGAGCAAACCATCGTGCCCGCCATCATCACCACCGCCAATAGCGCCACACGAGGCAGCGAATAACGCCGCGGTGGTAGCCAACGCTACCCCCGCAATTCGTGTCTTCGAAAATCGCTGACGCTGCGGGCTTCGGGCGTTGACTCCAGGGTCGGAAACCAATGTCTCTCCTCGTGTTGTTTTCCGCGCACCTTTTGGATGCGCGTATAGGTGCAATCCCGGAAAACTATACACGCCTTCACTGTGCGTCTACGAAACTTACGGGCCGGATTGCGAACGCGCCCCATACCGCGTCAGCTGGTAAAACTTCCACAGCAAACACATCGTTCACATCGTTCACATCAGCCAAATGCGCAACAGCGTCGTAGACGACTGCGCCTTCAATGTGTGCAGAGACTCCTCGGAATATCTCGGCGCGCGACGCTCCGGGCGCAGGCTCTCCGACTGGATTCGCGCCTAACTTGGTGATCACGGCATTCACACGCCCAATCGGGCGTAGTACTGCGTCTGCTTCTTCTGGACTTAAAGGATGGCTAAACGATACAAGCGCGAAATGAGCCTGTTCACCTTCCTGCAATGCCTCTTCGAGGCTCTGCTCCGCGCGCGCCGCGTACTCCGGCGCAGTCTCGCCTTGTTCTGCCCCCAGAGCGTCCCCTTGCAGCACAGGTTGCTCTGGTGGATTATTGACGCCAACAAGGTAGCAGCATCCGTAAAGCACAGCACCGGCGAGCAACGCCGCGATTGCGCCGCGCCACCTCTTTGCCTGGTTAGCCACGGTTCGCCGATCGCAACATGTCCAAGGCGTGCTGCAGGTCGTCTGGGTAGGAAGATTTCACCGTCATTGGCTTTCCGGTACTTGGGTGGTCGAACGTCAAGCTGGTGGCGTGCAGCCACTGTCGGTTGAGCGCAAGTTTGGCGGCAAGGTTCGGGTCACACCCGTACATTGGGTCGCCGACGCACGGGTGCCCTACCGAAGACATGTGGACACGAATCTGGTGTGTGCGCCCTGTTTCCAGATGGACCTCAAGCAGGCTTGCCTGGCGAAACGCCTCGAGCACCTCGTAGTGCGTAATACTCTGGCGCCCATCCGCCGTGACAGCAAACTTCCACCCCGCCGACGGATGGCGCCCGATCGGCGCGTCAATCGTGCCGACAATCGGGTCAGGCAGCCCCTGCACCACCGCGTGGTACGTCTTGTGCACCGTTCGCTCCTTGAACGCACGCTTCAGCACCGAATAGCCACGCACACTATTTGCGACAACCATCACTCCGGACGTGCCGACGTCCAATCGCTGCACAATCCCCTTGCGCTCCGGGGGGCCAGCATCTGGCAGTGTAAAACCCATCGCCTGCAACCCACCGACCACGGTTGGCCCCTCCCAACCCAGTGTTGGGTGGGCGGCAACGCCTACCGGCTTGTCCACAGCGATGACGTCCGCGTCGTGGTAGATCACGTCGAGTCCGTCGACGTGCTCGGCCACAGGCTCCGGCGCGCGCTTCGGCGGTGGCAGCGTGGCCTCCAGCAGGGCGCCCGCAGTAACACGATCGGATTTCTGTACTGGGGAGGCGTCGATAAGTACGCTGCCGTCGGCGATCATCTCTGCCGCAACACTGCGCGAGACCCCAAAGAGCTTTGCAATTGCCGCGTCAACGCGCATCCCCGACAGCCCCTCAGGCACCGGAAGCGCGCGAAACCCCGTACTCACGACCGCGCCTCCTTTGCAAACATCGAGATGACGACGACGGCCACCCCGATGGTGATGGCGGCGTCGGCAAGGTTGAACACTGCAAACGAACCGATGGAGATGTAGTCAACGACATGGCCGAACCAAAAGCCCGGCTCGCGCGCGAGCCTATCGATGAGATTGCCAAGCGCCCCTCCCGCGATCAACGCCACCCCAAGTGTCTCCCACCTGCCAGCAAGGCGTGGGGCATAGATCAACGCACCGATAACGAACACAAGCTGGATCGTCGTGAACAGCCACGTCGAGTTCTGCCCCATCGAAAAGGCCGCGCCAGGGTTAAACAATAAATACAGTCGAGCCCAATCACCGATCACTGGCACGGGCTCACCGGGTGTCAAGGATGTCACCACGATTTGCTTGACTACTTGATCCACAGCAGCAATAGCGAGCATGACGCCGACGATGACACCGAGCGAGCGACGCTTCGCTGATGCCCCGCCGCGCACACGTGATTCCTTTGAATTACCCATCGCAGATAACTGTAGTATGCAAATGCTGTAGCTTGTGAAGTTGTGTTGTACTCCGCTCATCCCAAACGTTCATTGTTCAGCCCTCTGACCATCACCGCCGCGGTTTTTGCGCTCACTGCATGCAGCGCCGAGGAGCCGGATCCATTCGCTGACATTCCCGAGTTCGCCGTTGAGTCACCAGTCGTGCAGGTACTTTCACAAGGACAAAACCCGCAGGTGTGGAAGTACGAGGACGGCGCATCAGCAGACAGCGAAACTACGGCGCCGCAGCGGGTCGCGCTGTCGCACGCGATTGCGCAGTACCCCGGCGAGGAGGGCTCGGAGCCGGTCATCGCGCGCGAGCACGAGCGCGACACAGTCACGCTGACCGTTTCGACGCACACTTCAGAAAGCAACAACGAGGGTGCTGTGCGCCAGGTAGACCTTGTCGCAGAAGGGTTAGAGCACTCGGATTTAGCGATGCAGAACAGCTTGACGTCAAACGAGGGCTTCCAGATGCGCTGGCACAGCGACCCTAACGGCACAGTATCGGCGGTACAACTGATGCCTACGGCGGATTCCGATGAGGAAGGCCGGGCCATCGCCGAGCAGAACTTGCTCGAATTGATGTCGTGGCAAGTTGTCTTCCCGGATGAGCCAGTCGGCGTAGGCGGCTCCTGGAAAGTTGAGCAGCGAGGACTTGGTGCCTCGGACATGCTACGGACCACCACGTACACGCTGGAATCCGCACAGGACGCAACACTCGAGCTGAAAGTAGATGTCCAGGAACGCCCGCTGAAGCGATCCATCACGATTGATAACGAGGTCGCTGGCGCCCTAGACGGCACGACGCTGCACGTGGTGAGCAACACTTCGCACTCGGACGGCTCGCTGACGGTGGACCTGCATTCGCCACTTCCGGTGGGCGGTTCTGTGCTTACCGCTACGCGGCTTGTCTACGGCAGTGACGAAGCCGATACCCGTGTGGCCCAAGACACCACGAGCGTTGTGGACTATAACGTATAAGAGACGGCCCACATTTGATGACGAGGAACATCCCATGACTGCCCCACTGCATATTGGCCTTGACGGCATTTCGTTTTCGTACCCAGGCGGACACCGCGTCCTCACCGACATTTCTTTCGCGGTGCCATCCGGGTCTGTCACCGGGCTCATCGGAGAGAACGGCGCCGGCAAATCGACGCTGCTCGGCATCATCTCCGGAGAGCTGAAACCCGACGCAGGGGTGCTTATCACGCCCCCGATCACGGGCTTCATCCCGCAGGAAACCTCGCTGCCGTTCAGCGAGCCCGCCCAATCACTTATCGACGAAGCCGTAAAAGAGCTTCGCGCTGTCGAGGAAGACATCTCAACCTTTGCGCAGCGCATGGTCGACAACCCAGACGACCAGGAGGCGGCCGACGCATACGACCGGGCGTTGTCCCGCGCGGAAAACTCCGGCGTGTGGGAGTTAGATGCCCGCATCGCTACCGTGTTGGCTGGCCTCGGCCTTGCGAACGTCGACCTGGCCACCCCACTGGGCGAGATGTCTGGCGGGCAACGCCGACGGTTTGCACTGGCCACGCTGCTGCTACACCCGGTGGACGCCATGGTCCTCGACGAGCCGACCAACCACCTCGACGACGAAGCCGTCGACTTCCTCATCGGCGAGCTCGAGGCATTCAAAGGGCCTGTACTCGCCGCGTCGCACGACCGCTACTTCCTCGACACCGCCTGCGACGGCATCGTCGACCTCGACCCCGGCCTTGGAGCCGAGGGCGGCTTCGGCGAGGAGACCCGCCAGGGCACCCGCTACCGTGGCGCGTTCAGCGACTACCTCAAGGCCCGCGAGGACCGACGCCGCCGCTGGGAAAGCGACTACGCAGCGCAAGAGCACGAGCGCGCCAGGCTTGAGAAGGCCGCTGAGCAAACCGGCGAGGACATCTTCCACTCCCAAGAAGCTTCTTCTGACATCCGAATGGCGGCAAAGTACCAGGCGGACCGCGCGGCGAAGACGGTGGGCAACCGCAGGCGCTCGGCGTCGCAACGCCTCGAAGCGCTGGAGCGAACGGAGATTCCGGAGCCACCGGCGCGGCTGCGCTTCCGTGGCCTCCCGCCGCATACCGCGACCTCGCTTGGGCTCCCGGCGCTGGTCACCCAGAACCTCTCCGTTCCTGACCGCCTCGCCCCACTGAGTATCAAAGTGCAACCCGGCCAGCAGCTCCTCGTTGAAGGCCCAAATGGCTCCGGTAAGTCCACGCTGCTGAAAATTATCGACGGCCAGCTGCGCGACTACGAGGGCGAGATCATCATGCCGGAAGAGATGACCGTCGCACGCCTCGAGCAGGACGACTCGTGGACTGACCTCGACAAAACCGCGGCCGAAGTGTTCGCGGAGCTCACCCCAGAGGGTGTGCCAGACCTCGTAGAAATGGGCCTGATGACCGAGGAGCAGGCGGCGAAGAAGCTCGACGACCTCTCGCTCGGCCAGCGTCGCCGCGTCTCACTCGGTATCATCCTGGCGTGCCCGCCTGACCTGCTGCTGCTCGACGAGCCGACAAACCACCTCTCGCTTGCACTGGCCGAAGAGCTGGAGCACGCCTTGCTCGCATTCGAGGGCACCGTCATCATCACCAGCCATGACCGTTGGGTACGCCGCCAGTGGCACGAGCGCCAGGCCAAGAAAGACGCACGCGCCAGAACTCTGACTCTCGCCACGTTGTGGACTGAGGAGCTCTGGCGCGCGGATAAGCAGTAGTGTCTGCTTAGAGGTTCGGCGCCTGCTGGTAGCCTTCCGCAGGCTGCTCACCTGGCTGCTCTTCAGCCGGGGCTGCCGGCTGCGGAGCGGAGCTCTTGCACATCTCTGGCACCTGCTCAGGCGGCAGGGTGTTGTTGATCAGGGTGCATGCCCAGACCTGAGAAAGCTTCCACACGCCGTCTTCGAAGACGAATTCCACGTCCTCCGCGAGCTGCGGCTGGGAGTCGGGACGGGTGAAGCTGACCGTTGCCAGAACGGTATCCGGGGTGTAGCCAGGGAGCACAGGCGGTACGACCTGGAAGTTCGCGCCGGACTCCTCCTGGGACTGCGCCATCACGTCGAACAGTTCAGGGACGTTCTCTCCACCCTGGACCGTGTTCACGCGCTCCTCAATCGGCAGGCTTGCATCAGTTGCGCGCATGAGCACTGCGTTGAGTTCCTCAGCGGTTGGCTGCTGCGCGGCGGGCGCGACAGACTCGCTGGTGGCCTGCGTTGCCGTGGTCGCGGGATCATCCTGGCTGTTGTCGCCAGAGCATGCGCTCACGCCGAGCCCGAGGCCCAGCGCGGCGGCGACAGCTACGATCGGTGCTGCTTTCACGATTTCTCCTTGAAGCATTGTCTTCAGCGGCTCACGGTCACAGTTAGCGATCCGACACCGCTCTAACCTTGCCAACGTTACCGGCGTTTTTACCTTGGCACCAATACGCCACTCTGGCACGCTGTGAGTTATGGAATCTTTCGTACTGCTCATCGCCACCGGTGGCACCATCGCATGCACCGCAAACTCTGAAGGCGCACTCGTTCCAAGCCTTAGCGCTGAAGACCTCGTCCACTCCAGTGGCACCACCGAGCCCGTCCGCGTGTATGACGCGCTGCGTCTCGACTCGTCCGCGATCACCTTCGCTGACATCGACAAGCTTCGCTCCCTCACTGCACAAGCACTGCAAGACCCGCAGATCAGTGGCATCGTAATTAGCCACGGCACCGACTCCATGGCGGAGACCGCATTCGCACTCGACATCGTGCACGACGACCCCCGCCCTATTGTGCTTACCGGTGCCCAGCACGCCGCCGACCACGAACACCCCGATGGCCCCGGGAACCTCGCGGGCGCAATTGCCGCTGCCGCAGATCCGCTTCGACGCAACAACGGCGTACTCCTCCACTTCGGCGGCGCCACCCTGCCCGCCCGCGGGCTGTTGAAGCGCGACACACACGCCCTCGAAGCCTTCACCTTGAGCAGCGAACGCCCACTTCCCCGCCCCGCAGCACTTGCCTGCACGCCGTTGGCAGCCATTCACATTCCCATCCTGCGCGCATGGCCCGGCGCGGACGGCGAGATCGTGGATGCCGTGACCAGTATGAACCCGGATGGCATCGTGATCGAGGCGCTCGGATCCGGCAATGTTGGCCCCGGCATGGGTGAGGCAATCACCCGCGCACTCGATTCGGGTATCCCCGTCGTAATCACCAGTTCCGTACCCTACGGCGAGGTCACCTTCGCCTACGGCGGCACCGGTGGTGGCGCTACCCTCGGCTCCCAAGGGGCGATCGCCGCGGGGTTCCTACGCGCTGGTCAGGCGCGCATCGCGCTCGCGACAGCGCTGGCCAACGGCGTGGATCCGGCGTCAGTGTTCTGAGTCGAGCCAGTCCTGCCACGCGAGGGAATCCACCGGGTCCGCTGGCTGGAGCTTGGGGTCGTCGATACGCAATGTGTGCATCTTCCCAGGTCCCGTGGCCCTCGTTTCAAAACGCACGCTCACCCAGCCTTTGCCCGCGCCTTGGACCCAGCCGTGGCCGAAGTCCTCGTGGTAAATGTCCTGGGTGGCGCGCCACACGCCGTTGGTAGGCCCGTCGTATAGCTCGACTGCAACATCGCTGCTGGCCACGTGGTCGCTGACCCCGGATTCGTAATCACTGTCAGCGGGTACAGGCCGGATGATTTCCTGGTCTAGCTCCGGAAACAGCACGTCCTGCAGCGCATCTTCGAGTCCTGAGTAGGACACACCTACGAGCCGGATCGGGCCGACCTCGTCCGGGTAGCGCACGATGCGAAACGCCGTCGCGCGCAGTGTCTCCGCATCGTCAGTGGCGTAAGGCAGCGTCGCAGAACGCGACTCAATGCGGAAGTCCGCCATCCTTAGCTTCACCGTCACAGTCCTCGCACCGCGCCCATCTTTCAGCAAGCGCCTGTGCGACTCCTCGGCGGCGCGCTCGACCGCGGCGTCAACCTCGGCCGCAGTGGTCAGGTCCTGGGGAAAAGTGTGCTCGGAAGAAATCTGCTTCGCCACGGCCCTCGGCGCCACCGGACGATCATCGTGCCCCCGCGCCAGCTGCCACAACTGCTTCGCGACGACCCCTCCGAGCGCGATATCGACTTCCTTCTCGCTCAGCGCCGCGAAGTCCCCGATCGTTTCAATCCCTGCCTGCGCAAGCTTCGCCTCAGTGACAGGCCCAACGCCCCACAACTCGTTGACGTTCAGAGGGTGCAGCAGCGCTTCCTGCTGTTCGTGAGGCAAAATGTACACCCCGTCGGGTTTTGCCAGGCCCGAGCCGATCTTCGCGTATTGCTTACCACTGCCCGCACCAATCGAGCTTGGTAAGCCTGTCTCATCCTTAATGCGTCCACGTAGCTCGTTGGCCCACTCAAGCACGGTCTCCGGATTCGCTCCCGCGAGCTCCTCGGGCTCCATGAACGCCTCGTCGATAGAGAGCTGCTCCACGACGCTGACCCTGCGCTCAATGATTTCAAACACGCGTTGCGACGCCACCTTGTACACCGGGCGCCGCGGGGCAACGAGCACCGCTCGCGGACCCACCAGCTTCGCAGCTTGGTGGGTCGGCATTGCGGAACGCGCCCCATACTTGCGGGCTTCATAGCTTGCGCCCGCGACAACGCCCCGCCCGTTGACACCAGCAACGAGGACGGGGCGTCCACGTAACGTTGGGCGTGTGAGCTGCTCACAGGATGCGTAGAACGCATCCATGTCGATGTGCAGGACCCAACGTTTCATCGCAAATTACTGCTTAGCAATCGCTGCGCTCACACCTTCGTGAATCGAGTGCGCCTCGCCGTTGAGCGTCTCGACGATCTCGAAGGACGTCGCGAGCGTCTCATGCGCGATGTGCTCAGCGTGGCGCTGCGCCCACTCGACCTTGTCGGAAGGTACGCACAGCTGTACCGAGATGCGGTCAGAGACTTCGTATCCTTCCTGCTTACGAGCATCCTGCAGACCACGAATCACGTCTGCTGCCCAGCCCTCGGCCTCGAGCTCCTCGGTCAGCTCCGTATCAAGCACGACCAGGCCAACGACGGCATCGGTAGCGTCAACCCGAGCGGTACTCGTCGGGTCCTCAGCCACCAGGCGCTCGGTGTAGAGCTCCGGGGTGAGCACGATGTCGCCGTCGACAACAACGTTTTCGCCTTCACGGACGTAGTTGCCAGCCTTGACGTTCTTGATAGCGCGCTGTACGTCACGGCCCAGCGTTGGACCCGCGACCTTCGCGTTCACCACAACCTCGAAGGAACCAACGGAGTCGACGTCGTCAGTCAGCACGACTTCCTTCACGTTGACCTCATCCTTGATCACAGACGCGAAGTCCTGCAGCTGGTCCGAGCCCGCCAGCGCCACCGTGAGCTTCGGCAGTGGCAAGCGGTTGCGCAGCTTCTTCGACTTACGCACCGACGAAGCAGCGGAGCACACCGCGCGCGTTGCATCCATCGCGCTGACCAGTGCAGGGTCCGCCGGGATTGCATCCGCGGACGGGAAGTCCGCCAAGTGCACCGAGCGACCACCGGTCAGGCCACGCCAGATGACCTCACTGATGTACGGCAGCAGTGGCGCCGTCACACGGGTCAGGATCTCCAGGACCGTGTACAGCGTGTCAAACGCCTCAGGATGCTCCTCCTGACCCGCCCAGAAACGGTCGCGTGACCGGCGCACGTACCAGTTCGTCAGCGAGTCAGCGAAGCGACGGACCTCGTCACAGGCGTCCGCGATGCGAGTGTCGTCGAGCGCCTCCTTCACCGCAGCCACGAGGTCATGCGTCTTCGCCAAGATGTAGCGGTCCAGCACATCCTGCGAATCGACGCTGAACTTCGCCTCCTCGGAGGAGTACAACTGCAGGAAGGTGTACGCGTTCCAGATCGGCAGCAACGCGTGGCGCACGCCCTCGCGGATGCCCTGCTCCGTCACGATGAGGTTGCCGCCACGAAGAATTGGCGAAGACATGAGGAACCAACGCATCGCGTCGGAACCATCACGGTCGAAGACCTCGTTGACGTTCGGGTAGTTCCCCTTCGACTTCGACATCTTCAGACCGTCATTGCCCAGCACGATGCCGTGCGCAACGACCTTCTTGTACGCTGGGCGATCGAAGAGTGCCGTCGCCAAGACATGCTGCACGTAGAACCAACCACGCGACTGGCCCGAGTACTCCACGATGAAGTCCGCAGGCTGACGAGCGTCGTGCTCCTCAACATTCTCAAACGGGTAGTGGTACTGCGCAAACGGCATCGAACCAGAATCAAACCAGCAGTCCAACACGTCCGGCACGCGACGCATCATCGACTTCCCGGTCGGATCGTCCGGGTTCGGGCGGACCAGCTCATCAATGTCTGGGCGGTGCAGCGACTTCGGGCGAACGCCGAAGTCCTTCTCCAGCTCTTCGAGCGACCCATAGACGTCCACACGCGGGTACTCCGGGTTATCCGACACCCACGCCGGCACCGGTGAGCCCCAGTAGCGGGTACGCGAAATGTTCCAGTCACGCGCGCCTTCCAACCACTTACCGAACTGGCCGTCGCGAATGTGCGATGGGATCCAGTCGATCTCCTGGTTCAGCTCCACCATGCGGTCGCGGAACTCAGTGACCTTCACAAACCACGCCGGAAGCGCCATGTAGATCAGCGGCTCGCCCGAACGCCAGGAGTGCGGGTAGGAGTGTTCAATCGTCTGGTCACGGACCACGCGGTGCTTCGCACGAAGGTCACGGATGATGTCACGGTTCGCGTCAAAAACCAGCTTGCCTGCGTACTCCGGCACCAGCGAGGTGAACTTACCATCAGCATCAACCGGGATGACTAGGTCGATCCCGTACTCCTGGCAGGTGTACATATCGTCTTCACCGAACGCAGGCGCCTGGTGAACAACGCCCGTGCCGTCCTCGGTGGTCACGTAGTCCGCGTTCAACACCATGAACGCCTTTTCCTGGTCACGGAAGTAGTCGAAGACCGGCTCGTACTCCAAGCCCTCGAGCTCGGAGCCCTTGAAGGTGGCGACAACCTCGCGCTCCTCGCCGAGCTCCTTCGCGTACGCGCCGATGAGCTCCGTCGCCAGCAGCAGCTTCTTGCCGACGACCACCTCTTCACCGTCCGCACCAACACGGACCAGCGAATACTCAACGTCCGGATGGACCGCAAGCGCCAAGTTCGACGGCAGCGTCCATGGCGTAGTGGTCCAGGCGATCGCAGCTGCGTCGTGCAGCTCAGGGTGCTGCTTCCAGGTCTCCGCAGCAGCAAATCCTTCACGCCCACCCGTAAACGGCATCGTTACGGTTACGGTCGGATCCTGGCGGTTGCGGTAAGAATCATCCAGACGCGTCTCTTGGTTCGACAGCGGCGTATGCTCCGCCCACGAGTACGGCAGCACGCGGAAGCCCTGGTAAATCAGCCCCTTGTCATACAGGGTCTTAAACGCCCACATGACGGACTCCATGTACGGCAGTTCCATCGTCTTGTAGCCGTTATCGAAGTCCACCCAACGAGCCTGGCGAGTCACATACTCTTTCCACTCATCGGCGTAGTGCATCACGGACTTGGCGCAGTACTCGTTGAACTGTGCCAGACCCATGTTTTCGATCTCGGCCTTATCCTTGATGCCGAGCTGCTTCTCAGCCTCGAGCTCCGCGGGAAGGCCGTGGCAGTCCCAACCAAACACGCGCGGAACGTAGTAGCCGGCCATCGTGCGGTAGCGTGGCACGATGTCCTTGACGTAGCCCGTCAGCAAGTGGCCGTAGTGCGGCAAACCGTTGGCGAACGGAGGTCCGTCGTTAAACACATATTCTTCGCAGTCTTCACGCTGCTTCAGCGAGGCCTGGAACGTATCATCCTCGTTCCAGTACTTCAGTACCTGCTCCTCCATTTTTGGAAACGCGGCACTTCCCCCGGTCAGATCTACCTTTGGGTAGACACTTCCGACCTTGCTCATCTCCGTCTCTCCTTCACGCACAATGCTTACCTTGTCACAGGGACGCAGCGAACAACGCCACGCGGTACCACCCTGCTTGAAGTCCGCCGTGAGACGAACTTCCGCTTCATTTGCGGTGAAAGAAATAACGCTTCCTAATTACGTCCGGTTCTACTAAGCAATAGCGCGCTGTAGCGCAACAGCTGTTCTTCCGGAAACGCTCCCCGATGATGGTCGGATCATCACGCGCTACCGCACCACCAGGTGGTGAAGCACGTAGCTTGTCTCATTCTAGCCCTTTGTCCCCCAGAAATGGCAACAACCACCACTCACCGCAGTGATTGGTGGCTGATGCTTGAAAGAAACTACTTATTGCCAGCGTCGCCGCTCGGAGCGGACGTGCCACGGGTCTCAAGCTCCTCCAGCTGGGACTCGAGCAGTGTGCGCAGGCGAGTGCGGTACTCGCGCTCGAAGGTGCGCAGCTCAGCGATGCGGTTCTCGAGGGCGGTCTGCTGCTGCTTCACCGTGTTCATGATCTCGGTGTGCTTACGCTCAGCCTCGGTGCGCAGCTTCGTTGCCTGCTCCTCAGCCTGGCGAATCTGCGCCTCAGCGCGCGAGTTAGCTTCGTTGGTGGTTTCCTCAGCCTTCTTCTCGGCGTCTGCAACGAGCTGCTGTGCACGAGCCTCAGCCGACTGCTTCGTCTCAGCAGCCTTACGCTCAGCCGCCTGGATCTGCTCGCGGGAATGCGTCTCTGCCTCAGACAGCTGCTTCTTCGAGCGTGCCTCGGCATCTGCCAGCTGACGCTCTGCGGAACCACGGGCCTCGTCGAGCATCGAGCGGGCCTCTGCCTGCGCGTCGTTGGTGAGGCGGTCTGCCATCTCCTGCGCGAGCCCAAGCACCTTCGCCGCCTGCATGTGCGTATCGGCGGATGCTGCATTCTGGTCGAAAGCCGCAGCCTGCTGCGGTGCGGCGGCAGCCTTTGGCGCCTGCTTAGCCTGCTTTGCAGCCTGCTCCGCGTCCTGGCGAGCCTTTGCCGCTTCCTGCTTCGCAGCCTGAGCATCCTTCTCAGCCGCTACCTTTGCCTCCTGCGCAGCACGGAGCTTCTGCTCGTACTCAGCACGAACCTTCTTCTCAACTCGCTTTTCAATCTCAGCTTCGTCGACATCGCTGGACGCGGCCGCAGGAGCAACCGGGGCAGCAGACCCACCAGCACCGAGCTCTTCGACACGGGCCCGAAGGTCATCGTTCTCATCTTGCAGTTGCGCAAGCGTGTCTTCCACGAGGTCCAGGAACTGGTCAACCTCGTCCTCGTTGTAGCCCCGCTTACCAATTGGTGGTTTGCTGAAAGCGACATTGTGCACGTCTGCTGGTGTCAGCGGCATTGGCGTTCCCTTCGATGTCGATATTGTGTCCGCAATGTCGCGAACACAGATTGCCTCCCACGCTACGGGAAGCGAACCCTAAAATCTAATAGTTCGTCATTCTTTTATCGATCCATAGTAACGCATAGGTTCACACGCACCAGGCATCACCGCCAGTTATACCCCTTTTCTGCCCCCGATGCCCAATAATTGATGTCGATCCGGGCATAAATTACGGGAAAATTAAGCAAAAAAGGCACCTACCAATGTAGGTGCCTCAATCCAAGCTCACTATTACAACATGGTGACCCGTACCAGCATCTGGAGCAGCATAATCGCCACGAACAGTACGATCACACTGACGTCTATCCCAACGCCGCCACTCATACGCATGGGCGGAATGAGTTTGCGGAAGAACTTCACAGGCGGGTCCGTGACCACGAACATGCCTTCCGCAACGACCATAAACCAACTTGGTGGATCAAACTGCTTCGAGAAGGATTGCACCATCTCGACAATGATGCGGACGACCACAATCAGGGAGTACAACCCAAGCGCAGCGTAAAGAATTGCTCCTAATAAAGACACGGGTCACACACTACCTGTTCTTCTTGATGTTTCGCAGAGCTGGACGTCGATTAGCGAAGACGCGCTGTGTGCTGCAGCTCAACTTCGGTCAAACGGGCGTTTTCCGGAACGATCGCGAAGACTCGTCGGCGGGTCTCAACGCCCCTGCTCAGGTTGTACATGTTGCCACGAAGTGCGAAGCACAGACCAGCGGCAAAGTCGACGATGCGCTTTGCATCGTGGGGGTCGAGATCCGTCAGCTCCATAATCACGGCATCGCCATCACGGAACGGCTCGCCGATATCCTTCGCATCGTTGTAATTGCGCGGAGCAGTGGACACGACCTGGGGAGTGTAGGACTTCGGTGCGCGATCCGCGTAGTCACGGGTAGCTGAGGAGCGGTAGCGGTCCTCGCTGCCGTACTCAGATGTGCGCGAAGGTCTCGTCGATTCCTCGCGAGTGTTCTCGCGCTCGTCGTATTGCACTTCATCGAAGTAGGGGTCATCTTCGTTGAACGGGCCAAGACCGAAAAATTCTTTCGCGCTGCCGATAATAGACATCTGGGTGCTCCTCGTTTGTTGCCTGTGCTGACGGGGCAGAAATTACCTCTATGTAATTCCGGATTAGGTTTTTAGACTACGGGCCTCGGCCCCATCACCGCCGTTCCGACACGCACGACATCCGAGCCATGCGCGATGGCTTCTTCAAAGTCCGCGGACATCCCCGCCGAGAAACGCAGGGGCCGCCCAAGCTTGGCCGCGTAGGTGTCTCGCAGCTCGCGGACCTGGTCGAATACCTCGCTGGCGTTTGCATCTAGCGGTGGCACAACCATAAACCCGTCGAACTGGAGGTGCTCAGCCCCCTCGAGCGCTTCAACCAACTCGGCGATCTTCTCCACCGCGACACCGCCACGGCTTTCGTCGCCGTCTGCAGAAACCTGAACAAGGCACGGCAGGATTTCGGACGTCCGATCACCCCGCTCAAGGGCGAGCGCCATGCCACGCTCGAGTCCCTTCGCCAACTTCAAGGAATCCACCGAGTGAACCTCACTCGCCCATCGCGCCACTGCGTTCGCCTTCTTCGACTGGATCTGCCCGATCATCGCGATACCACAGTCGACCCCGTGCTCGCGCAGAGTCGCGACCTTGGCGCTCGCTTCCTGCTCGCGGTTCTCCCCCACCAGGCGAATACCTTCCGCGGCAAGTACCTCAATCGACGAGCACGGGTGAAACTTCGTCACTGGTAGCAGTTCCACGCTTCCCGGCTCGCGACCCGCGGCACGCTCCGCGGAGCGGATACGCTCCTGCACCTTGGCAAGGTTGCTTGCAATATCAGTTGTGCTCATTTATTTCACTCCAGTTAGCCAAATAACGCCTGCTTGGCGCCCAGTTGTGGATTCTCTCCGGTACGAAAAGAAGTCCTCGTCCGCGATGGTATCGCGCGGATCTACGTCAATTCGCTGCACACCGAGCTCCGTGAGCTGGCGCCGGATACCGGCACGGATGTCAAGCCCAGTGGTCCCTGCATGCGTAGTGGTCCGGGAGCCTGGCAGCTTGCGCTCAACATCCGCTGCCATATCAGCGGGCACTTCGTATGACGCTCCCGCAGCTGCAGGGCCGAGCAGCGCCTGCATCTGTGAAGGCTGAGCACCCAGGTCACGCATTGTTTCAACGGTCTTCTTCACGATGCCGTTTCGCGCCCCAAGACGCCCAGCGTGCACCGCGGCAATCACTCCAGCGACGGGGTCTGCCAACAGCACCGGCGTACAGTCAGCGACCAGCACGCACAGGCCGAGGTTCGGGGTCGTGGTTACGATGGCATCAGAAGCCTCGACAGGCTCAGACTGCGGCCCGTCCACGACCGTCACGTTCGGCGTGTGGAGCTGCTCCATCCACACGAAGCGCCCCGCATCTACCCCGAGCAGCGACGCCAACCGCGCGCGGTTCGCGCGTACGGCCTCCGGGTCATCCCCGACGTGCAGCGCAAGATTGAAAGAGTCGTATGGGGACAACGACGCCCCGCCCGCACGGCTTGTAAACACCATGCGGACGGGGCGTTGTTCTACGTCGAGAAGAGAGTCAGTCATGCTCCCAGACTAACGCAAGAAATCAGGGACATCGACGTCAAAATCATCGCCGCCGCGCTCCTCGCGTCCACGACGCTCATAGGAGGATTCGGACTCCCCGCCGGTGAAGAGGCCCGAGCGGTGCGGCTCGTAGCGGTGACGCGCCTGGTAGGAGTCGTCGCGTTCCGTCTCCGGAGCTCGATCCTCAAACAGTGAACCACGCGATGGAGACGGCGCCGCGCCTTCTTCCGCCGATGCGGCTGCAGCATCGACCGGCTGCTGGGCATCCGGGCGAGCGTTGGCCTTCTCGTCGAAGCCAGTTGCGATAATCGTGACGCGCACCTCGTCACCGAGGTTGTCGTCTATGATCGTGCCGAAGATGATGTTCGCGTCGTCGTCTGCCTTCTCTTCGACGATGGACGCTGCGGCACTCGTCTCGTTCAGGCCGAGATCGGAACCACCAGCAACGGAAATGAGCACGCCCTTCGCGCCCTCCATCGTGGTTTCCAGCAGTGGCGAGTTGATCGCCTGCTCCATCGCATTCATCACGCGGTTTTCACCGCGGGAGGAGCCGACGCCCATCAGGGCGGAGCCGGCGTCGGCCATCACCGAGCGCACGTCTGCGAAGTCGACGTTAATCATGCCCGGAATGGTGATCAGGTTCGTAATACCCTGAACACCGTTGTAGAGCACCTCATCCGCAGCGCGGAATGCATCCATCATGGACAGGTCCGAATCACCCAGCTGCAACAGTCGGTCGTTCGGAATGACAATGACGGTGTCGCACACTTCCTTCAGGTTCGCGATGCCCTCGAGCGCCTGACGGGTGCGCCGCTTGCCCTCGAACGTGAACGGACGGGTGACAACGCCAATGGTCAGCGCACCCATCTTCTTCGCGATACCCGCGACAACTGGTGCAGCGCCAGTACCCGTACCGCCGCCCTCGCCAGCGGTCACGAAGACCATGTCCGAGCCCTTCAGCGACTCTTCGATTTCCTGCTTGTGATCCTCAGCGGAGGTCCGGCCAACCTCAGGGTTTGCTCCGGCGCCAAGTCCGCGAGTCGCCTCACGCCCGATGTCGAGCTTGGTGTCTGCATCCGTAAAGAGCAGTGCCTGCGAGTCCGTGTTGATCGCAACGAACTCCACACCTTTCAGGCCCTCTTCGATCATGCGGTTGACAGCGTTAACGCCACCGCCACCGACACCGACGACGCGGATCATGGCGAGGTAGTTTGCGGGAGAGGTCATGGGTAGTGTCTCGCCTTTCAAAACTTCTTAGAACTTCAACAATTGCGGTAACGCATCCCATCATGGGCGAAAACACGAAAAAATTTATTGTTTCCCTCGGCGTGTCTCGACCCTAAACCTTTACTTTAGGGTTTTGACCTGGGGTTTTACACCGCTACCGCGCGGTAATCAGCTCCGGATTAGAAATATTGAACTCGGCGCCCTCGCGTTGCAAAACGGTTTCAAAGGCCAGTGACTTATTCGCATTGTCTTCTGAGGCGCCCCACACCACGCGGCGGTTGTCGTGTAACCGCAGCACGAATGAGTAGCGGCCATTCGCCTCCAAAGCGGCAACTTGCGCACGCGCACCACTGCTTATCGACGCCGCGATCGCCACAGCGTCCCGCATCTGCTCCTTGTTCTCGACGTCGACCCCCACGAGCTCCATCGCCCCAACCGGCGGTTCAGCGATCAGAAAATCCTTGCCCTCAGTATCGATCAGATGCGCCCCGTCCGGCTGCTGCAAGTACGCCACTGCGACACGCTCTTTGAGGTCAACTCTCACAGTGCTTGGCCAGTCGCGGTGCACCGTAACAACGTCCACCCACGGGTCTTGCACGATGTTCTCAGCAGCACGGCGCACCTTGACCAGCCCCATAGGCGTGCCCAGCTCAATATCGGACTGGGCTTGCACCGCCTCGGGCGTGAGCACGTCGTTGCCATCAACAACCACACCCTTCACCGGCATCAACGGTGTAAACGGCAACGCAATTCCGCACACAGCGAGACCAGCGATGACAGCTCCCGCGATAGCGAAGCGACGCTTGCGCTTGCTCTTGCTACGCGTTTGAGCGTCCTCATCACCAAACTCGTCGAGGTGGTCCGACTCGAAGGCTTCATGCTCTGTCTGCCCTGTCACGCTAAACCTCCGCCTGCCGAAGTTGCGCGAGGATCTCATCGGCGAGCATTGTCACCGACCCAGCGCCCATCGTTAGGATGACGTCCCCAGGACGAACCATTGATGCCAGTGTCACCGGTACTGCGAGGAAATTGGGCTCAAGCACTACCGGCACCGAGCTATCCATCTTGTCAGTAATGAGCCTGCTGGTCACATCTTCAACGGGCGCTTCGCGTGCGCCGAAGATGTCCAGCACCATGACGACATCCGCGAGCGAGAGGGCGTCAGCAAACTCTTGGGCAAAGTTCTGTGTGCGCGAGTACAGGTGCGGTTGGAAGCACACAACGACGCGCGCACCCTTGCCCTCAGACTCGACTTTCTCCCGCGCCGCCGTCAACACAGCGGTGACCTCGGTTGGGTGGTGCGCGTAGTCGTCGTAGACACGGGTACCTGCGAACGGCCCGTCCTCTACGAGGCCCTTAAACTCGAAGCGGCGCCGGACACCGGAGAACCCGCTCAGCCCCGCTGCGATCCGTTCAGGTTCCGCACCCGCCAGCGTCGAGGACAACAGCGCGGCCAAGGAGTTGAGCACCATGTGGCGGCCAGGGATCGACAGGCGGTAGGAGTACTCAGCAGATGTGCCACCGGTGTTGAGTCGAGCACGCACGTCGACGTAGGAGCCGTCGATACGCTCTTCTACAACTACTGCACCTGCGGGAATATCTGGGTGCGCTGCAGCCGCTGCTTCAGTGCCGTAGCCGACGACGTTGATGCCGCGCTGCAATGCGCGCTCACCACAGCTTGCAGCGTGCTCGTCATCCATACAAACGACGAGGAAACCGCCGGGCTGCACGCGATCAGCGAAGTCGTCGAACACCTTGAAGTATGCCTCGTGCGTGCCGAAGTAGTCCAGGTGGTCAGGCTCAATGTTGGTGATAACGGCGATATTTGGCTTGTAGCGAAGCAACGAAGCATCGGACTCGTCCGCCTCCGCCACGAAAATATCGCCCGCACCGTGGTGGGCATTGGTGCCGGCTTTGTTGAGCTGGCCACCAATCGCAAAGGAAGGGTCCTCCCCCGCAGCCTGCAACGCCACCACGGTCATGGACGTCGTAGACGTCTTGCCGTGCGTGCCTGCTAGCAGGAGCTGCGTGTAACCGTCCATCAACTCCCCGAGCAGATCTGAGCGGCGAATCACAGGAATCCCTTCCTCCTTCGCACGCACCAACTCCGGATTATCTTTCGGAATCGCAGCAAAGCTGGTGACCACGACGGTCGGAAGTTGCCTCGTCAGCTCGAGGTTCGCGGCGTCGTGTCCGACTGCGACCTGTGCACCTTGCGAGCGCAACGCACGCACTGGACGGGAGTCTTTCACATCGGACCCGGTCACTACTGCCCCGCGGTCAAGCAGGATGTGGGCGACACCGCTCATGCCAGCGCCACCGATACCAACCAGATGTACGCGGGAAAGATCCACAGAACCAGGCGCGGTGGTGTGTTCGGAAGACATGACGGTGTTACTCCTTTGTGATAGTCGCAATGATCCGTGCAGCGAGATCTTCTGCCACACTACCCGCGCCAGAGTGCTCGAGCGCTTCTCGCATGCGCTGCATTTGCTCTGGCCGACCCAAAATCTCGTTGACGCTGCGGGCAAGCGCGTCTGGGGTGAGCTCGGCGTCATCGATACGCATTGCCGCCCCGGTAGCTACCAGGTGCGCCGAGTTAAGCCCCTGTTCGCCGTTGCCGTGCGGCAGTGGGATGTAAACGGCTGGCAGGCCAGCGGCTGAGTTTTCCGCCACGGTCATGGCGCCGGAGCGACACACCACCATGTCCGCCACGGCATACGCAGCTTCCATGTCGTCGATGTACGGCACCGTCGTGTAGCCTTCGTGTGGCTTCGGGGCGTCGTTCTTTCTGCCGTAGGCGTGCAGCACCTGGTACCCGCGCGCCGTGATGTCCTCGATGGCCCCGGCAACAGCCCGGTTGATGCTCACCGCGCCCTGGGACCCACCGGTAATCAGAACCACCGGCTTGTCCGGATCAAGGTCCCACATCTTGTACCCACGCAGCGCTTTCGCTCCATCCGTATCGACGCCCACTCCCGGACGCACCGGGATCCCCACGACATCACCCGGCATCCCCGAGTTCGCCACGGCGTTAATCCCGACACCACCTAGCTTGACGCCAAGCTTATTGGCCATGCCCGCCAACGCGTTCGTTTCCAAGACGAAAAATGGTAGGCGCAACGATGCCGCGGCAAGGTACGCAGACGCCGACACATAGCCACCCGTACCAAAGACTGCCTCAGCCTTCGACTCCTTCATCACCTTCCGTGTTTGGTGCACGGAACGCGCAAGTTTGAACGGCACGCCAAGAAGCTTCCATGGCTTCTTGCGCGGGATCGGCACAGGGTCAATGAGTTGAAGGTCAAAGCCGCGCGCGGGGACGATAGTGGTTTCCAGACCACGCTCAGTTCCGAGCGCAATCACATTTGCGCCGTACTGTTCACGAAGCACCTCGCCTACCGCGAGTGCCGGTTCAATATGGCCCGCGGTGCCTCCCCCTGCGAGCACCACTGTGTGTTGGATCTTGTCCATGATGGATCCCGTCCTTTCCTTTTCGACGGCCACCTAACGGTACCGGCGTCGCTCTGATTGGTTCGGTCGTGGTCTCCGTTGCGTTACCTCGACATTCCTGGTGGGCCGGGGCGAGTGCCGCTGAGCACGGTCGTCTGGGGCAACTCGGTGAGCAACAGGCACTCCGTACCGTTGCTCTCGGCGTGACTGCTCATGTGTACGAGTTCGCTCCGCGCGAGTCGCGCGCAGCTGTGCCGTCGCCTTCGGCTCCGGGACGAACAGCATTCTGTCGAAGCGTGGGCGCCCGTAGTTCTGCATGGCCGAGACTGCGTCGGGCTCGTGGCGGGCAATGGAGGCCAGCATGCCCATCGACCACAAGGTAATCACTGCCGAGGTACCACCGGCGGACAACATCGGCAGCTGAATACCCGTCACCGGCACAAGGCCGACGACGTACCCGATGTTAATGAACGCCTGCGAAACTACGCCTGCTGTTAACGAGGCAGCGGCGAGTCCCTGGAACGATGTCTGTGCGCGTTGCGCAGTGCGCAAACCGAAGTAGCCAAGGGCAGCAAACAGGGCGATCACCATAATGCCGCCCCACATACCGAGCTCTTCGCCGATGACGGCGAAGATGAAGTCGTTTCGAGCCTCTGGGAGGTAGAACCACTTCGCGCGGGACTGTCCGAGGCCGACGCCGAAGAGGGAGCCGTCGGCAAGAGAAAGGAATCCTTGGTGCGTCTGGAACGCAGCACCGCGAGTATCGCTGAAGTTTCCGAACAGCGCCTCGAAGTAGACGTGGAAGCGTTGCGAGCGGAAGCCGCCAAGCAGGAACAACATGACCGCTGCGGCACCGATGAGCCCGCAGAGGATGCCGATGGCCTTGAGCGGGAAGCCTGCGAACCACAGCACAAAGATCACGATGGCGGCAAACGACATGGTCATGCCGGCGTCACCCTGCTTCGCAATCAGGAGGATGCACACGCCCGCTCCAAGCAAGAACTGTGCGGTCGGCGACTGCCACGCAGGCGCCGATGCTGGCGGCTGCTTCTTCGACAGCACCGCAGCACCCCAAATTGCAATAGCCACACGGGCGAACTCAGAAGGCTGCATCGTCAACGAGCCGAACATCAGCCACGATTGCGAACCGACTTCCTCACGTCCGGTACCGATTAGCAGCACCAGTACCAGCAGGAACACCGCGAAGAGGAATAGTGGCGTGGCCAGCTTCCGGATGCGCTCGGGCGGGACCAACAGCGAAACCCAAAACAAGACAAGGCCCGCCAGCACCATCAGGGATTGCCGAAGCGCAGTCGACCACACGCTACTCGAAGCAGCGAACGATGACGCCATCGACGAGCTCATCACCATCACGATGCCCAACGCAGCCAGCACCAGCACCACGGTCCGAATCACGGTGTAGTCAATGAGGGGCCGCTGCTCAAGCGCCGCAATGAACGACGTATGTGCCCGGCCCAGTGCGCTTTGAGGCACGTCGCGGGTGCCAGTCTTTGGCGCACGCGCCGGCGGTTGCTGTCGACGATTTCGCTTCATGGCACCTCATTACCCTTCGCTTCGAACACTGCTGTGTCTCAAGTTACTGTAGTGAAAAGTGTCGCCTGGCGGCCGCACGAAACGCGTCGCCGCGCGCAGACATACCCGGATACATGTCCAGGCTCGCGGCAGCCGGTGCCAGCACAACGCTATCGCCAGGCTGCGCATGCTCTCCAGCAAAGCGAACCACGGCGTCCATTGCCACCTCGGGGTCAGTCGAGTCAGTCGCAAAGATAGGCAGGTCAGGTGCCAGCCGCTTGACGGCGTCGTAAATTTCCATGCGGTCGACCCCAAGCAGCGCTACGGCACGCATGTGCCCCACATGTTTTTCGACGACCTCATCAATCGCAGCGCCCTTCAGCTGACCACCTGCAACCCACACGACGGTGCCCGCCCCGGTCAACGCCGAATCAGCCGCGTGCGGGTTCGTCGCCTTCGAGTTGTCGATCCACCGAACGCCATTCGCCTCGTGGACCACGGCTCCGCGATGCCCCGCAACGTGGAAGCCTGCGAGTGCTTCACGAATCTCAGAGGGTGTCGCACCACACAGCAACGCCACGGCAGCGGCGGCGCCTGCGTCCAGCACGCCTGCAGCACCCGCGGGTTCAATGCCATTCGTATCTGCCAGTTCAAGGACCGAGCCGTCGCGGTGCGCAACGAGCTTGCCGTCGATAACACCGACCTGGCCTTCTTCGGGCTGGCCGAGCGTAAAACCGAAGAATTGCTTGCGGTCATTCTGTGCCACGATCGCTTGCACGTGCTCGTCATCGATGCCGACCACGGCGTTGGAAGCTTTGAGCACCTTCGCCTTCGCAGCCGCGTACGCCTCGAATGAGCCGTGCCAGTCAATGTGGTCGTCCGCAAGGTTGAGTAGAACTGCCGCGTTGGGAACGAGCTGGCTCGACCAATGCAACTGGAAACTGGACAGCTCGGCCACGAGCACGTCGACACGCTGGGGATCCACCACCGCGTCAGCCACGGCGGTACCGATGTTTCCGCACGCCAGCGCACGCTTACCAGTGCGGGCAGATGCCTCCTGCATCATGGCTGCGAGCATGCCAGTGGTGGTGGTTTTACCGTTCGTGCCTGTCACAACGAGCCACTCGCGCGGTGGCCCGAACACGCCCGCGCGATCCAACCGGTAGCACAGCTCGACATCACCGATGACATCGAGTTGGGCCGAGGCGGCGTCGACAAGCAGCGGCGTGTCGGGCCTCCACCCTGGAGACGTCACTACTACCCCGACCTCACCGAAGTACTCGTGTGCCAGCTGCGTATCGACGGCCCGCACTCCCCACGTGCGCTCAGCGAACTCGCGGTTTTCCTCGCTGTCGTCCGCGACGATGCATGGAACGCCGACCTGCTGGAGCATGCCGAGCACCCCTCGGCCCGAAACGCCCGCACCAGCCAGCAGCACGCCGCGGGAAATCTCTGCGGGGATCATACTCGTATCGGTCATGACAGCGTCACTCCGTTCTGTGTGAGCCACTCACCGTAGAAAATTGCGGTGCCGAGCGCGACCGCCATCGCAGCGATGAGCCAGAAACGCACAACCACGGTTGTCTCCGCCCAGCCTCCTTGCTCAAAGTGGTGGTGGAACGGCGCCATCCGGAACACGCGCTTGCCGGTGGACTTAAACGATGCCACCTGGATGACCACCGAGGCTGCCTCGAGCACGAAGAGTGCGCCAATGATGATCATCAGAAGCTCGGTCTTGGATGCCACTGACAGGCCCGCTACGAGGCCACCGAGCGCCAGCGAACCCGTATCACCCATGAAAATCTTGGCCGGGGACGCGTTCCACCACAGGAATCCAACGCAGGCACCGAAGCCTGCAGCCGCAAGCACCGCCAAGTCAAGCGGGTCACGGACGTTGTAGCAGCCCGCTGCCAGCGCTGCCTCGCAAGAGTTCCGGAACTGCCAGAACGTGATCATGGTGTACGCGGCCATCACCAGAGCAGTCGTACCAGCGGCCAACCCGTCGAGCCCGTCGGTGAGGTTCACCGCGTTCGACCAAGCAGCCAGCAGAATGTAGATAAAGATCAGGAACAGAATTGCGCCAAGGATTCCGCCGCCGACCGCGATGTCAATCGTTTCGATATCGCGCACAAAACTCAGCAGGGTCGAGCCTGGCGTCAAGCCGTTCTCGTCAGGGAATCGCGTGATCAGCAGGCCGAAAACAATCGCAATTGCAAACTGGGACACAAGCTTCGCGGTCTTGTTCAAACCGAGATTGCGCTTCATGAAGAGTTTAATACCGTCGTCGGCAAGCCCGACCAGGCCAAGCGCCAATGTCAAGCCCAGCACGATGACGCCGCTCGCGGTAAACGCCGCGTGGTTAGTGGCCAGCGCGACAATCGAGCTAGCCAAGTAGCCCAGCGTGATCGCGAGCAAAATAGCGATGCCACCCATCGTTGGGGTGCCGCGCTTCCGCGCGTGCGACTGCGGCCCGTCCTCCCGAATTTCCTGGCCGATCTCGCGGCGGTGGAAATACCGAATCAACAAAGGTGTGACAAAAATGGAAACGAGGAAGCTAATAACTCCTGCGACAATTACTTGAATCATGTGAGACTGCTACCTTGCTTCATTCTCATTGGTTGACTTACTTTGACTGTCAAGCGTACGGGTGCGCATGAGTTGTTCAGCCACCACCCACAACTTTTGGGCGTTCGACGCTTTGACCAGCACCACTGCTGGCGGGGGTGTGGCAGTGGCAATCGTAGCTTCGACAGCGTTGCTTGCCTCGGCACTATCGGCAACAGACTGTGTGGCGATGCCCTGCTGCTGTGCCGCTTGCGCCAGCGATTCCATCGCGTCACTTTGCCCCACTGCTACGAGGTCCGTGATGTTGTGCTTTACCAGTTCTGCGGCGAGCTCGGCGTGGGCTGACGCGGACTCCTCGCCGAGCTCGCCCATCTCACCGAGCACCGCTATCGAGCGCGCCCCTGGGTGTGCGGCAGCCGTCGACGCAAGCGCTGCGATCCCGGCACGCATTGATTCAGGGTTTGCGTTGTACGCGTCGTTAATGACAGTCACGCCATCCTCGCGGGTGCGCACATCCATGCGGTTCACGGATACGGTCCGTGCCTGGCTCAGCGCTGCCGCGATCGCTTCAGGCTGCATGCCCGCGCCGAAACCGACTGCCGCCGCAGCAAGCGCGTTGCCAACCTGGTGGGCGCCGTGCACGCCCAAGCGAACTCGGTGCTGTTGCCCGTCTGGCGTGTGCATCACAAACGATGCTCGGGCAACCTCGTCCAATGAGATGTCCGTAGCAAAAAAGTCTGCTTCGGGCGATCCCTCAGCCGAAAACATCCACACCTTCGCAGTTGTGCGGGGGCGCATACCTGCAACAAATGGGTCATCGGCGTTCAAGATGGCGATTCCACCGTGATCCGCATCAGGGAGTGATTCGACTAACTCGCCCTTCGCCTGAGCAATCGCCTCGCGCGAGCCAAACTCCCCAAGGTGTGCGGAGCCAACGTTGAGCACCACGCCGATTGATGGCGGGGCAATCTTTGCAAGATGCGCGATGTGCCCAATGCCCCTCGCGGACATCTCCGCCACCAAAAACGCCGTCTCCTGTGTGCAGCGCAGCACCGTGTACGGGTGACCGATCTCGTTATTAAAGGATCCCGGAGGAGCCACGGTCTCGCCTTTGTGGCGAAGCACCGCAGCGATCAGGTCTTTCGTCGAGGTCTTCCCCGCCGATCCTGTCACGCCGACAATTGTGAGTCCGTGTTCGCGAACTAGGCGGCGAGCCACGTGCGCTGCGAGCTTCGAAAAGCCCGCGACAACACCGAGTGCACTGCCCGTTGGGTCACTCGCAGCCAAGTCAGAGTTGTCATCTGGCCGAACCTCGGCGCACGGAACGATCACCGCAGGAGCACCCACGTCGCGCGTGGTGAGCGCGGCTACCGCACCCTGCTCCAATGCCGTGCCGACGAAGTCGTGTCCATCAACCCTCGCGCCTTTCAGCGCAAGGAAAAGGTCGCCCTCAGACACCTTCCGCGAATCAAACTCGACGCCACCCGATACTTTCGCCTCGGGGTCCGCCTCCTTCGACAGCGTTCCCCCGACGATCTCGGCGATCTCACCCAACGAACATGCAATCATTATCTACTGTTACCTCGCGAAAGTTTCTAGGGCGCGACGCATCTCTTCCCGATCATCGAAGTGGTGCGTCGTAGTGCCAACAATCTGGCCGACTTCATGCCCCTTGCCAACGACAATGACCGCATCTCCCGGCTGTGCCCACTGCACCAAAGCGTCAATCGCCGCAGCGCGGTCGCCGATTTCACGCACCTCCGGGTGGTGGGGAGCATCCGCGAGTTCCAATGCACCACGCAGCACCTCCGCGCGGATCGATGCTGGGTCCTCTGTACGCGGGTTATCATCAGTCACCACTACGAAGTCAGCACGCTGCGCAGATTCGCGGCCCATGATGACGCGTTTCGACGCATCCCTGTCCCCGCCGGCGCCAACAGCAATGCCGACGCGCCCAGCCACTTGCTTTCGGAGCGTATCCAGCACGGCTGCGATGGCCGCAGGCTTATGCGCGTAGTCCACGACTGCAACAAACGGTTGCCCGCAGTCGATGCGTTCCATACGTCCAGGGACCTGCGCTTTTGATAGGCCCTTCATGAATGCATCTACATCAACGTCGGCGGTGTACGCCATAGCGGTTGCCAAGGCAGCGTTAGCCACGTTGAACGCGCCCGGCATTTGCAGCGTCAACGTGTGAGTCGAAGTGGGCGTCGATAAGGAAATCTCTTGCGCGCCAGTCTTGTCTGCGGACAGCTGCTTCGCGCTCACGTCGACCCCAACCTGGCCGTGGGTGCCAACGCGAACCGGGTGCTGTGCCCGGTCAGCCATGCGCTCGCCCCACTCGTCATCGACGCAAACTACCGCGCGTTTCGCGGCACTGCGCGACGTCGGGTCAAAGAAGAGCGCCTTCGCCTCAAAGTACTCCTCCATTGTTTTATGGAAGTCCAGGTGATCCTGGCTCAGGTTTGTAAACCCAGCGACATCGAAAGACGTGCCACTCACCCTGCCAAGCATGAGCGCGTGGGAAGAAACCTCCATCACTACGTGCGTCACTCCAGCCTGCAGCATGCGGCGGAACAGAGCCTGCAGCGTCGGGGCTTCCGGGGTAGTCAGGGACGTTGGAACGTACTCGCCGAGAATCTTCGTGCCGGTGGTGCCAATCAGACCTACCTTCGCTCCTGCTGCCTCAAGCCCCTTCTCCAGCATGTACGTCACGGTAGTCTTGCCAGACGTGCCGGTAACCCCGAGCAGCGTCATGTGCTCGGATGGGTGACCATACACCTCGGCTGACACATCGCCGAGAACTTCGCGAACGTCTTCGACGACCAGCACCGGCCGCGTTTCCCCTTGGCCCTCGAGGATCTTCGCGCCTGCATTGTCAGTAAAGATGGCGCCCGCTGGGCACTGCTTTGCAAACGTTGCACCATGCACGCGGGTGCCGGGCAAAGCTGCGAACAGTCCGCCTGGGGCAATCTTCGACGAATCGAGTGCAATCTCTTCAATGTGCAGCGGCTGATCTGGGGCGTTGTGGAGCGTCCCACCAGACAGCGCTGCGAGCGCCTCCAGGGTAGGCGAGTTCGGTGTTGTCTGCGTCATGTCATTCATTGTGAAACTTCCCTACTGGGCTTGCAAAACGTACTGGTCCGCTTCTGGGCTAGGCGGCAAGTTCTCCCTATTGATCAGCCAGCTGGCGATTTCAGTAAACACCGGACCTGCCGACTGTCCACCGGCTCCGCCTTCTCGTGTACCTCGCTGCGGCTCATCAAGCATGACGGCCACGACAAATCGCGGATCGTTCGCAGGCGCGATGCCAGCAAACGTAATCCAGAACTGGTTTTGCGAGTAGGCGCCAGTCTCAGGATTCACCTTTTGCGCGGTACCAGTCTTGCCCGAAAGCTGATAGCCAGGAAGTTGGCTGTTCTGGGCGGTACCGTTGTTGATCCCTGCCGGGTCGTTTTGGAACGTGGACCGGAACATGTCCACGACTGTGCGTGCCGTCGCCTCCGACACCACACGATGCCGCTCAGGTTCGGGCTGTTCCAGCGGTGTGCCCTCTGCACTTTCAATGCTGCGGATAATGCGAGGCGTAATCCGCTCGCCACCGTTGGCAAGCGTTTGGTAGACGCTGGCCATCTGAAGCGCTGTCCAGCTCATTCCCTGCCCAATTGGTAGGTTCGCAAACGTTCCTCCGGACCACTGCTCTAGCACTGGCAACAGACCGGCGGACTCGTTGGGCAGCTCAATGCCGGTTGTGTTTCCGATTCCGAAGCGCTGCAGGTAATCCCAATAGCGCTCCTCGCCCAGCTTCTGCGCAATCTGCAAGGTGCCCACATTCGAGGACTTCCCGAAGATGCCCGCTGTGGTGTACGGCATCACGCCATGCTCCCACGCGTCGCGCACAGTAATACCAGCCATGTCGATAGAGCCCGGCACTTGGTGTACTTCTTCCGGAGTAGTCACCTTCTCCTCAATTGCCGCAGTCGCTGCGATAATCTTCGCCACGGAACCCGGCTCAAACGGGTGCGAGATCGCGTTATTGCTGAAGTCCTTCCCTTCGCGCAGCTGGCGCTCGATGTCCCCGTTCGGGTCAATAGTGGAGGTATTCGCCATTGCTAGCACTTCACCACTGCGGGCATCGAGCACTACTGCCTCGGCGTCCTTTGCCAACGAGTTCCGTTTCGCATTCTCCAGAGTCTGCTGCACAAACGACTGCAGGTCCAGGTCGATCGTCAAGGTGATCTTCGCGCCATCCACCGCGGGTACAACGTCGCGCAGCGTACCGGGGATGGACTGCCCGTCGTTCGACACGTCCTCTGTCTTGCGCCCGTTGATCCCGGTGAGCACCGCATCACTCGATGCTTCAAGCCCAAACTGTCCCTGCCCGTCCATCGACACCTTGCCGAGGATGTTTTCAGCAATCGCCCCGTTCGGGTACTGCCGGATGTCCTGGTGGTCCGAGGCCACGCCGTGGAACTCAGCAGCAATGTTCGACGCCACATCAGGGTCCACGTTCCGGACAAGCACTTCGTAGTTCGAATCCGCGTGCAGCTTCTCGAGGATGTCGCGTGCGTCAACCTTGCCCACACTGCGCATATCGTCATTGTCTCGTCGCCTATCGACGTCCTCTTCGCCCATTGCCTCGCCAATCATGACGGGAATCTCGTTGGCCATCGTGCGCAGAATATCCTCGACTCTCGCGTCAACCATGGCTCGCGTCGCGTCATCGTCGAGATTCGGAATGTTTTCATTGAGCATGACCTGCTCACGCAATTCCTTACGAAGCGTCACCGGCGACACAGTCAACGACCGCGCCTGCATCGTGTACGCCAGGTGGTTACCTTCGCGGTCCACGATCTCACCGCGCCGCGCGGGGTCAGTGTAAATCCTGGCGCGCTGCGACTGCGCCTGCTCGCGCAGCTGTGGGCCCCACACCACCTGCACAAGAAACAGCCTGCCGACCAAAAATACGCTGACTACAAGAAACAGAATTACTGCCCATTGGGACCGCTGGTGCAACACACTTCGCCGTGTCTTAGGCGCTTGAGGTGCTTGCAGGGCACGTGGCCGAGCAGTTCGTTTTCTCCGGTCCGGGTGCGATTCGACCACTGCCCTATATTCACCTCACTCAATTGCATTCAACGGGTAAGAAACGATTCGTGCCCTTAGAGCTTAGAGCGTAGGTGGGACATTCGGCGCATACGGCGCCACGTTGTCCAAACGAGAAGTGCTGCCAAGCACGTTATTGCCAGGAAGCTGCGTCAAAGAATCACCGATTTCGCGAGTTGCTTGCTGGTCACTCGACGCGCGCCCAGATCGTGCGTGAGACTCATTCACGTCCACCACACCGACAGTTGCGTTCGGGTCGAACGGACGCTGCTCATGCACACTGCCATCTTCATGCACCGCAACGATCCCTGGAGCCGATGGAACCAACAGGCCTGCGTCACCTGCACGTTGTGCAATCTCTGCGGATGATTTGCGGTCCTCAAGGTCGCGGGTCAGCGATTCGACACGGTTGGTCAGCTCTCGTTCCTGCGCCTGAAGGCGCTGAATGGTAAACGTTTGCGTCGTCGACAAAGCGCTGAGCCCCATCGCAGCAACAACCCCGAATACCAGCAGTACCACCGTCACTGTGAACGTCAGCGACAACTGTTTCTTAGCGACAGCCGGCTGCGCAATCCTCCTGCCGCGGTAGGACACAATCTGCTTCGACCCCAACCGCCCGTGAGTACGCGGGTGTGGGACGTGTGGCCGAATTCCCGGGTTGAGCAGCCGAGTGTTCGCGCTACGCTGCTGGCCGGAGCGCCGCGTCTGCGGGCGCGCCTGATCACCGCGCGTCAGCGTCATGTTCGATCCGCTGTGCTCTCGTGCTGCCATGATTGATCAGTTCCTTAGTTGCCTTGTGCTAGTTTCTCGACACCACGTACCCGTACGGACGCCGCTCTAGGGTTATGTTCAATTTCAGTTTTCGACGCCTTCTCCGACCCATTTGTGATGGATCGAAACAGCGGCTGCGTACCGGGTAAGTCCATCGGGAGCCCCGGTGGGGTTTTCGACTCCGTGAGTTCCCGAAACGCCGCCTTGACGATTTTGTCTTCCAGCGATTGATAGCTCATGAAGACCGCACGTCCACCAACTCCGAGGAGGTCAGTAATGACGGGGAGGACTTGCTCGACCGCTTCGAGCTCGCGGTTCACTTCGACCCGCAGCGCCTGAAACGTTCGCTTTGCCGGGTGCCCGCCCGACCTACGTGTGGCTGCCGGAATCGTGTCGTACAGCAGCTCCACCAGACGCGCACTCGTTGTGAATGGCTCCTGTTCACGCTGCTGAACAATCGCCCGAGCAATCTTTCCCGCAAAACGCTCGTCTCCGTACGTCTTCAAAATGCGTGCCAAGTCACCGTGCGAGTAGGTATTCAGCACGTCAGCTGCAGTGAGCGATTGCGTCGTATCCATCCGCATATCTAGCGGGGCATCGACCTTGTACGCGAAACCGCGTTCTTCCTGATCGAGCTGCATCGAAGAAACGCCAAGGTCAAACAGCGCCCCGGCAACTCCATTTTCGCGGACGATGCCGAAAGGCACCCGCTCGTCAGAAGCCGCAACTTCGCCAATTGCGTCAAAACGGGCTTGCACCGGAACAAAACGGTCGCCGAATGGAGCCAGACGCTCCGTTGCCGCAGCTAACGCGTTTGGGTCGCGGTCGATTCCAATAACGTACGCGTTTGGAAATGTAGAAAGAAAGTACTCAGTGTGGCCGCCTGCCCCGAGGGTGCCGTCGACAATCACTGCGCGATCGCCGAATTGCTCAACTGCTGGTGCGAGCAATTCCGCCATCCGGTTACGCATCACGGGAACGTGGCCACGGTTTGCCACCGGATCAAAGTCCATCGCGGCTTCTACCATTGTCGGGCACACTCCCTTCACTGCGTTGTTCTGAAAATTACCTACACCCATGTTTGGGGAGCGTATAGAGCCCTACCCCGGGCGGCTGCTCTGATGTCGGGGAAGTACACCAGAACGCTTCACGCCCGGGATAGAGTCCGTACACGCTCTCCGTCAGTAGTCGATGTCCGCTGTCAGGTAGTCAGCCTTACAGCAGACCGGAGAGTATGTCGTCGTCATCCGCCGCCGAGAAGGCAGCTTCAGTCTCTTCTTGATATTGAGCCCAGGATTGTGCATCCCAGATCTCGAGAAAATCTACAGAACCGATAACCACGCACTCCTTTGAAAGGTTTGCGTATTCCCGGTGCGACGCCGACAACGTGATACGACCAGAACCGTCAAGCGTTTGCTCATCCGCACTGGCAGCCAGATTACGAATGAACGCACGAGCCTTCGGGTTCGTGCGGGATGCTGCAGCAGCCTTTTTGGCTCGCGCTGCGAACTCCGCACGGGGGTAGACCGCCAAAGAGTGATCTTGCCCCTTGGTCACCATCAGCCCGTCCGCGAGGTCCTCTCGGAACTTCGCAGGCAGCGTCAAGCGCCCTTTGTCATCAAGCTTGGGAGTGTAGGTTCCCAGAAACATCGGGCGACCCACCTTCCTCTACGCCGTCAGACACGTGATGTATGTAGTTTTCTCTGCTTCGTGCGACAAAGGTGTGTAGTCAGCACACCACCGCGCCTTCCGCTACGCCCCACTTTAACCCACTGTGCCCCACAAATGCCACACCACACACAAAAAAGATTACCGACTTCAACATAACCGCAGGTCAACGAGTAAGAAAACGGTGGGGCTCCCTCCCCCCTTCGCGCTTCACAATAGCCACAATCACCCCATTAGTCGACTAGATACACAAAGAAATACCCACAAAAGTCCATCTCCGCATACACGTGTGGGCAAAAGTGGAGAATGTGGGTGAAAGTGGGGCGCTTCGCCCACACAATAAAAAACGCCCCCAGTAAAGGGGGCGTGGTCCTTTTTAGGATTAAGGCCGATCCTCGAACCGGCGCTTAAAGTTCTGCTCCATCGAGCTCACTCGAGGAGACTTCTGCTGGTTCCGGGAAACATTCCGCAACTGCGATACAGATGGGCCATGCGCTGGGGTGCGCAACGCCATGATTCCACCAGCCATCATGACGCCGAACCCGATAACGCTAATGATTACTGTCCAAATGGAAAGCGAGGCAAGCGCAACACCGCCGAGCAACAACACCACTCCAAGCACCATTAACGCAACGCTGCGCATCGTAATCCGGCCTGTGGACGATGGAGCCGCATAGTCGGCGTTTCGGCCGACGCTTTGCACAAATGAAGGGTCATCTGCCATGAGTGACTGCTCAATTGCGCGGAGTGCTTGCTGCTCCTGTTCAGAAAGTGACACTGCTCTACTCCCAAGCTCCAAAGCGGACGTTGCTATCCATACAACGGCCATCCTAGCGCCTTTGTTCCCCGGGAGACGAGGGCAAGATTGCCCGGGCTAAGCCGCAACACCATTTCCGGCAGGAAGTGCCTCGAGGTAGAACTGTTCCGCCTGCTCAAGCAACTGCGCAACCCTGCCAGCTGGCGGCATATGCTCAATCCCCGAGGCAACGCGGCCGCGTTCCCGCGAGAACGACTCAAACACATTCGCCCACCGCTCACCACCCTTCCCCGTGAGCGCAAGCTTCTTCCACGCGCTACTTGGCAGCCGCTTTCGCTTCTGAATTACCGGACTATCAGAACACACCGCACCCGCAGTCCGCAGCGCTGCACGGTAGGCATATTCCATAGCCTCGTCGCACGCCCCCTCCTCAAATCGCTCATAGGCATACGTGAGGCAACCATCGGCGGTTTCAAGAAACTGGTCACGCTTCGATTGACGGACGCGAGCACCGTAAACTTCGTTCGTTGTCGCAGAGATAACGCTGTTCATGTTGATTTCTCCTTCATTTCCCTTTCGCATTTGAGATGAATATAGAAAATGGGTCCGACAAATCCCCCAGAACTTCGCTCATTTGTTCGAATATGGCGAAACTTCCCGGACTCATGGTTCGATAAAGGCATGAAGACCGAAATCCGCCGACTCACATCGGCCGAGTACCTTCTTGCAACGCCCGCACTCGTCGACCTCTATATAGAGGCCATGGACTACCCGGTCAATGTTCGGGCACAACGCATCTCCTCCTGGCGCCAAGAGGCTCTCTCCCCAGGCTTCGCTGCAATCGCGGCAGTTGCTGACGACACGATCATCGGCATTGCATACGGAATGTTGGGACAGCGTGAACGATGGTGGGATCAGCAGCTCAGGCGGGCGCTTGCCATGCAAGGGGGGCCGTCGAAAAGCGAAAAGGAGTTACTCCAAAGCTACTTTGAGGTCGCTGAAATCCATGTGCTCCCTAGCTATCAAGGGAGAGGTATCGGCGCGAGGTTGCTCCGGGAGCTCCTGCGCCTTGCGCCGGCAAAATTTGCTCTACTGTCTACCCCTGAGGTCGAGCACGAGGACAACGGTGCGTTCAAGCTCTACCGCAAATTTGGGTTCTCCGACGTCGCACGTAACTACCTCTACCCCGCTGATCCGCGGCCATTTGCGATTCTTGGGCGATCGCTGCCACTCAGCGCCTCACCAATGTTGTAGGTTTGTCGTGGTAACTCGGTAGTCTCTAGGTGCATACGTCTACGACAGATTCTGGAATGGAGCACAACGTGTCTGAAGTATCCTCACAAGGGCCGACGCTCGAGGCTATCCCCGCACTTGTTGAGGAGCAGCTTCGCGTGTTCTTCGACGGCCAGGAATCGGTAGTCGCGGAAATTGGTGCCCCAGTGGAGGACGCAGTCTCTTACCTGCGCAAGTTTGTCCTCGGTGGAGGCAAGCGGATACGGCCACTCTACGGTTGGGCAGGCTTCATCGGTGCAGGAGGGCTTGACCACAGCCAGGAGAACCCCGACGCAGTGCTGCGCGCAGTGAGCTCGCTCGAGTTCATTCAGGCGTGTGCGCTCATCCACGACGACATTATCGACGCCTCCGACACCCGGCGCGGCAACCCAACAGTGCACCGCGCAGTTGAGGCAACGCACCGCAACGAAGGCTACCGTGGTGACGCCGCTTCGTTCGGCGAGCACTCGGCCATTTTGATTGGCGATCTTGCGCTGGTGTGGGCAGAAGACATGTGGCGATACTCGGGGCTCACGAATGATGCCCTCGACCGCGCGGCGAAGCCGTGGGTGGGGATGCGCACTGAGGTGATCGGCGGCCAGCTGCTGGACATCATGTTAGAGGCTAAGGGCAGCGAATCTGTTGAGCTCGCAGACAAGGTGAATCGGTACAAGACCGCTGCGTACACGATTGAACGGCCGCTCCACCTTGGCGCCGCGATTGCCGGCGCGCCGGATGCAACGATCGCCGCGTTCCGTGGTTACGGACGTGATATTGGCATTGCGTACCAGCTCCGCGATGACATCCTTGGGGTCTTCGGTGAACCTGAGGTGACCGGCAAGCCGGCTGGCGACGATATCCGTGAGGGCAAGCGTACCGTCTTGTTCGCCACTGCGCTGGCAAACTTGGACGCGTCCGATCCTGCCGCAGCGCAACGCCTTCGCGACGGGATTGGTGTCGCAGCATCGCCAGAGGAGCTTTCCGAACTCGCAGAGCTTATTCAAGAAAGTGGCGCCGTCGAGGCAGTAGAGGCGCGCATCGACCGCCTCACTGAATCAGGCCTGCAGCACCTTTCGGACGCAGGGATTGATGATGCAGTTGCGCAGTTCATGCGTGACTTAGCTATCAAAGCCACGGCTAGGCGTATGTAGCAATGAAGTCTCTTTCGCCGACACGACTAGGGCTGCTGGCAAGTATCTTGGTGGCCCTTGGTTCCTTTGGGGCCGGCGCCACCCGCAACCGTGGCGGCGTGATGCGTATGTTGGGTGTCGACAATCTGACGTACGGGCACGGGCGTGCGCTCATGGACATCACGATGAGCGTCGGCATCGTTTTGTTGTTGCTTGCCTGGCTGTGGCTGTGGCGTACGCGTCCCACCTTCGATACGGTACGGCGCACCACCTGGCTGTGGACCGCACCACTCGCGCTGAGCGCACCGATGCTCTCGCGCGACGTGTACTCCTATCTGATGCAAGGCGCCATGCTTCGCGACGGCTTCGACCCATACTCAGAAGGTGCGGCCGTCAACCCCGGCCCGCTGCTGTGGGAAGTCTCGCACGACTGGCGCAACACCACCACCCCGTACGGTCCGCTGCACCTGGGGTTAGGCAAGCTGATCACACTGGTAACTGGCGATAGTGTAGGCGCCGGCATCGTTGCATATCGGCTCCTAGCGCTGGCGGGTTTCGCGCTGATTATCATCACGGTCCCGAAAATTGCGCAGCAGCTCGGCGGCGACAGTGCATTTGCGCTCTGGATTGGCGCGACGAACCCCTTGATGCTGCTGCATATGGTTGGCGGCATGCACAACGAGGCCGTGATGGTGGGGCTCGTCAGCGTCGGCATCGTGTGGGCACTACGCCGCCCAGCAACCTTCGCCACTTTTAGTGGCGCCATCGCTGTGGTGGCTGTCGCGGTCTCTCTCAAGGCCACGGCTGCCGTGGCGATGCCTTTCATCGTGTGGCTGATGGTTGCCCATTTCGCGGGTGCATCAGCATCTGTGCTTAAGAAGTGCGGCGTGTTCATCCTTGCCACGGCTTGGTCTATCGCGCTGACAGGCGGGGTGCTTTATGTTGTCACCGCGGCGTCTGGAGCGTCGTGGGGCTGGCTGGCTGAGATCTCCGGCAACTCGAAGGTGATCAACCCGTTGGCAGGGCCCACGCTGGTCACCGAGATACTCACTCCCGGGTTCCAACTTTTCGACGACCACTTCTACTACAACAGCCTGCTCGTTGTCGTGCGCACGGCCGCTTCCATCCTGATGTTGGTGGCGTTAGCCGTTGTGTGGTGGTGGTTCCGCCCGAAACCGGGTGCAGCGAACGACGTGCGCGCTGTCCAGGGCACGACCGCCGCGTACGTCGCCGCGTTCATCACGAATGCGGTCACGCTCCCCTGGTACTACGCGTCGATTTTGGCACTCGTGGGAACTTTCCGGGCACCGCGGTGGGTGCAACAGGTCGCCGTGGGTGCGAGCGTGATCATCGTGCTGGCGTTTACAGGCGGCGGTAACCACCGCTTTTACGATGCCTGGTTCCTCGTCGCGGCACCGTTCGTGGCCTTTGCAGCAGTGCTTGCGGTGTGGCCGTTCAAGCAGGCTAAAACGCCATCGCCTGTGCTCGGCGAATAACTTCGCGGGCACCATGGCCGTGCAGCGCGTCGATTGGACGGCCGCTCAGTGATTCATCGGGGGTGAATAGGTACTGGAGCGACTCTTCGGGGGAAAAGCCGCCGTCCGCAAGCACGGTGATTGCACCGCTGATGAACTTTGACATTTCGCCGTCCGCCAGCAGGAGCGCAGGAATGTAATTCACGCCGTCCTTGCGGTAAACGAGGAGCTTGTCGGCGTGAACATAGTCGTGGATTTTTGTGACTGGAACGCCGAGTGTTTCCGCAACTTCGGGAAAGGTCAGCAGTTCATCGTGTTCGAGCAAAGAATCAATAGTCTGTTGAGCACTCACGACCGACAGTTTACGCGTCGAGAGCACGTTTGGGCCATACTGGAGCGCATGGCACAGCTCGCAGTTGGAGACACGCTGGACAACCGGTACATCATCGATCGCCCCATCGCACGCGGTGGCATGGCGACGGTATACCGCTGCGTCGATACGCGTTTAGGCCGTGAAGTTGCCGCCAAGGTGATGCACGAGTCCTACGTGCATGACAGCGTGTTTCGTGAGAGGTTTCGTCGAGAAGCTCGGGCGATGGCCCAGCTTTCCCACCCCAACCTGGTCAACGTGTACGACTTCGCTGCCCAAGGCGAACCCACGAACCAAGTATTTTTAATCATGGAGCTCATCACCGGTGGAACACTGCGTGAGCTGCTCGCCGAGCGCGGTCCCATGCCGCCGCACGCCGCCGCCGAGGTAATGCGGGCTGTGCTCACTGGCCTCGCGGTCGCGCACCAAAAAGGAATGGTGCACCGCGATATCAAACCGGACAATATCCTGATTAACAGCGATCACAGTGTCAAGCTTGCGGACTTCGGCCTTGTGCGTGCGGTCTCAGACATCACGCATTCCACCGGCCAGATCGTAGGTACGGTCGCCTACCTCTCCCCCGAGCAAGTGGACGGTTCACCAATCACGCAGGCCTCCGACGTCTATTCCGCAGGCATCGTGCTCTTTGAGCTACTCACCGGCCAGCAGCCCTTCAACGGCGATACCCCCATCGCGCACGCCTTCGCACGGCTACATGATGTGGTGCCCGCGCCCAGCTCTCGGATCGGAGGCGTACCAAAGCTTTTCGACGAACTCGTGGCCACCGCCACCGCGACCGACCCCCACGACCGCTTCCATGACGCATCGGAGTTCCTCGCTGCGCTCAACGACGTAGCGGACGCGCTTGAGCTACCACCCTACGCGGTACCCGTACCAAGGCATTCCGCAGCGAATCGTGCCGCAGCTCACCCCACGCAGTTTCGCCTCCGGCCGAATTCAACAGATGATTCCCCGAGAACACGTGTGGATGCGCCGACAGTCCAGCCCCCGGCGCCTGCACCGCCACCACCACAGGTGCCAGGCCCGGCTCCACCGCAAGCCCCGCTTTCCCCGGCGCGACCTCGCAAGCCGGTGAGCAACCGCTCGGGAATCGGCCTGGCAGTTTTCCTAGTGTTCAGCGCAATCTGCACAGGCTTGGTTGCGGTGGGCGGCTGGTGGCTCGGGTCCGGCATGTACGGCGAGATTCCGCAGATCCTCCTACCGATGCCCTAAGGCGCCACCGCCGCGCGCAATCTTAGTAGCGCAACATCTCCGCTACGAGGAAGGCCAACTCGAGTGCCTGCTCAGTGTTCAAGCGCGGGTCGCAGGCAGATTCGTAGCGGCCTGGCAGGTCAACGTCAGTGATGTCCTGCGCACCGCCGAGGCACTCGGTGACCGCCTCGCCGGTCAGCTCAATGTGGATGCCACCCGGGTGCGTGCCCAACTGACGGTGCACCTCGAAGAAGCCCTGGACCTCATCCAGAATCTTGTCAAAGTGCCTGGTCTTGTAACCATTTGACGCCGTAAACGTGTTGCCGTGCATCGGGTCGCTTTGCCAAATCACCTTATGGCGAGATGCCTCGACGGCGTTGACGATGCCTGGCAACACTTCGCGAATCTTGTCGTGCCCCATCCGGATCACCATCGTCAAACGGCCAGGCTCGAAATTCGGGTCGAGCTTATCCGCGTACGCCACGGCTTCTTCCGGAGTGGTCGTCGGCCCCAACTTGATGCCGATCGGGTTATCGATCATCGCGGCGAAGTTCACATGGAAGTCATCGAGATCGCGGGTGCGCTCGCCGATCCACAGCTGATGCGCGGACAGGTCATACAGCCGCGTCTCCCCCTGATCGTCTTCGGCGAGGCGCAGCATTGCGCGCTCGTAGTCCACAAGCAGAGCTTCGTGGGAGGCGTAAATCTCCGAGGTCCGGAGGTGTTCGTCGCTCACGCCACAAGCATCCATGAAGGCAAGCGAGCGCGAAATCTCACGGCCGAGCGCCTCGTAGCGTGCACCCGCCGGAGAGTTGGTCACAAACTCGCGGTTCCAAGTGTTGATGTTGTGCAGGTCCGCGGTACCGGACGCAGTAAGTGCACGAACCAGGTTCATAGCCGCAGACGCATTTGCGTACGCGCGGACCATGCGAGCGGGATCATGGCGACGCGCCTCCGGAGTCGGTTCGACGCCATTGACGATGTCACCGCGGTAATTCGGCAAGCCGTTGCCGTCGAGATCGGATGAACGTGGCTTTGCGTACTGCCCGGCGATACGCCCGAGCTTCACTACGGGCATCGACGCGCCGTACGTCAACACTGCCGCCATCTGCAGGAGTGTACGCACGTTCGCGCGGATATGAGGCTCTGTGTTGGACTCAAATGTCTCCGCGCAGTCACCACCCTGAAGCAAAAACGCTTCACCGTTAGCGACCTTCGCCATTTTCTGCTTGAGTTCTTCAACCTCTGGGGCAAGAACTACCGGCGGTACAGATTCGAGAATCTTCCGCACATACTCAGCCTCATGACGGTCCCAGCTCGGCTGCTGCTTCGCGTCACGCGACAACGCGTCCTGGAACTGTGCATTGAGGTCTCCCGGGAGCGGTGGCAAATCGGGGAGAACTTCTTTGGGGATATCTACTGTCCAACTCACACTTAATGTTTAGCACGAAGCTGCGACGAATACCACAACTTTGCGGCGCGAATACCTGCACAGACTCAAAGTGTGAAACGCGCGTCTCACGATCTAGACGCGCGGCCAAGCCGGTCAAGCGGCAAATATTCCGCGCATACGCGGTACTTCTTCAGGTTATGGCGCGCATCTACCAATGCATCGTGGTTCCCGCGCGGCACCTGTGGCAGCCTCGGCCGCCCCGCCATTTCCCAGTACTGCTTCAGCTCTCGAGTAAAGCGCGGAAGGTTCTTCGGCAACCCGGTCATGTCACCCCACAGCTGCGCCAGCACAACGTGATCGTACGCCCCCACCCATGCCCAAAGCTCCGGGGCGGAGCGGGGCGTCGTCAAGAACTCGTAGACCTCACTGCGGATCTGCTCCCGCGACTTCCATGCGGGGTGACCAGCACCGGGCAGTTTATCCAAGACATTGTCGCGCACCCACTGGTTCGCACGCGCGGCGTCAAACTCATTGGACACCGCGTAGTATTCACGGCCGTCCTCCGCGACGATGCCGATGGAGACTAGCTCAATGGTCGAGCCGTCTTCGATGAACTCTGTGTCGTAAAAGTAACGCACTAGTTCGCCTCACCCTCCGGCCCCTCAGGTTTGCGTGGCCAAAACATCACCGCTGCAACGAACAGTACGAGTAGCGGCGAAATCACATTCCTGGCTATCTCAAGTTCACTCGTGACGAGATACGCTCCCACCGCGCAGCACACGAGCACAATACGAGTAACGAGGTCCCGGTCCATCAAACGTCCTTACTTAATCCTCTTCGGGCTCGGCGCCCTCAGGATAGCGCCCCGTCTCTTCCAGATGCTTTTTGACGTCCGAAGCATACACATCCACGTACGGGTACCCGGACAACGCAGACATCTTATGCATCACGAAGTCCGTAAACGGACGCATCACCTCCCGCGAGTGCGGATCAAATCCGTGCTCCGTCGCCCAAGCGTGCGGGTCAATAGGTTCGCTGAGCTTGATGCGGACCTTCGCCGGGCGCGGAAGCACCGACCCGATCGGGTTCGCCTCGCGGGTGCCAATCATGGCCACCAAGATCACCGGCGCTCCCGTGTCCATCGCGACACGAGCCATACCGGTGCGCCCCTTGTAGATCCGACCATCCGGTGAACGCGTGCCTTCCGGGTAGATACCGAACACGTCGTTGCGATCAACAATCACCTCGCGCGCAGCCTGCTGCAGGTTCGCGCCCGCATTCGAATCACCGCGATGCACAGGGATCTGACCAACAGCGGTAAAGAAAAACCGCTTGAACCTGCCCCTCAAGCCAGGTTGCGTAAAGTACTCGCTCTTCGCCGGAAACGTGATTTGCCGACGCAGCATCAGCGGCAGATAGAACGAATCCATCACCGCTTGGTGGTTAGAGACAAGAATGACGCCGCCTTCGTCCGGCACATGCTCCGCGCCTTCAATCGTGGGACGGTTCCACACGAGCAGCGCTGGACCTAGCAACGCCTTAAACGCCGAATACCACTTGTTATGCACGCTGTCTCCCTGCTAGATCCTCACGAGCCAAGTCTGCGACACCGATCATACCTGCCTGCGGGCCCAGCTCTGCGCATAGAATCTCCGGAACAGGACGGTACCCGGAGCCAACCATGTTACGACGCAACGAATCCTTGGCATCTTCCATAAAGAGGTCTGCGTCGGCGCTCACGCCACCGCCAAGAACCACCAGGCCCGGATCCATAACGTCAGCCACTATCGACAAACCACGGCCCAGCCACTCCGCAAAACTCGCAAGCGCCTTCACGCCAAGCTCATCGCCCTCGCGTGCAGCCTCCATCACGTCATGGCCCGTCGCCCGCTTATCGACGACTTTCCGGTACAAACCGCACTTCTTAAAACCGCCGTGCGCTGCGACCTCCAAAGCACAGTCCACCAACGACGTGCCCGAGGCGTACCGCTCCAAGCAGCCCTGCTTACCGCAGGAACACACGCGCCCATCTGGCACAACAGTCAAGTGCCCGAACTCGGGGGCAGTGCCGAACGATCCGCGGTAAATCTTGCCATCAATCATCAGCGTTGCGCCGATACCGGTACCGACGGCAAAGAACACCCAGATATCCGCATCCTTTGCTGCGCCAAATCGGTATTCACCCCAGGCTGCCGCGTTCGCGTCGTGCTCAAGGCGGACTGGTAGCCCCAGAGCCTCCTCAAGCTGCGCCCGAACCGGCTGGTCGTTGCGCCACGGCAAATGCGGGGCGAACCGCACGATCTCGCAGTCCGGGTCAAGAAAACCGGCGATAGCCAAGCCGACAGCATCAACCACGTACTCCCGCTGCAGCTGCCGCACCATATCGACGATGACGTCGATAAGCTCATCACCAGTCTGCGGAGTACCAGTAGATATCGATGCAACGATGCGCCCAGAGTCATCAACCACTGCTGCGCGAGTATTCGTCCCGCCGATATCAAAACCGACAGTCAGCTTGGATTCAGTAGACATACATGACCATGCTAGTCGCCGAGAGCCTGAGAAAATAATAATTTCTCACACCGCTCCCCCAACACCTGCCACGAAAACTCCCGCTGCACATGGCGTCGACCCGCCTCCCCCATCGATTCCCGCAGCAGGGGATCACGCAGCAGACGCACCAACGCCGCGACAAGTGCATCATCATTCTTATCGACGACCACTCCGCTGTGGTCCGTCACCGTTTCCGGCGCACCGCCCGAATCACCAGCGACCACCGGCACCTCACACGCCTGGGCCTCGAGAAACACAATCCCGAGACCCTCAACGTCGAGGCCTCCGCCGCGGGTACGAACCGGCATCGCGAACACGTCTGCAGCCGCAACGATTCGACACAGGTCATCGTCGCTGACCCGCCCGGTGAACCTGACACCGTCGACGCCCTCCGCCATCGCGTGAAGCCGACGGGCATACGGCCCCTCCCCAACAATCACCAACTGTGCACCCGGCACCCGCTGGCGCACTCGCGGCAGGACGCGGATCAACCGGTCTTGCCCTTTGCGTTTCACCAGACGCGACGCACACACAATCAGCGGAGACTCCGCGCCGATTCGGAACGAAGCTCTGGTCTCCAACTTCTCCTGCTGCGTTGCGGGCGCGTAGCGGGACGTCGATACGCCTGAGGGAAGCGCAACGAACTGAGGATTCGGACCAAACGCTTCCTTGAATCGCCCCAGTGTGTACTCCGAAATGTACGTGATTACATCGGCACTACCGCCAATCGTTCGCAGCAGTCGACGACCAACGCGAAACATTGACCACCCGACCTCATGGCCATGCGTCGTTGCCACAACCCGCGAAGCACCCGCACGCTTCGCAGCACCCCCCATCACTCCAAGAGGAGCTGCAGCACCAAACCACACCGTATCGACGTGCTGTTCCCTGATAATTCGCTGCATCATCCTCCGGACAGCAGGAGTAGGCAACATCACCGGAAAAGGCCAACGAATAATCGTGTACGGCTGTTCCGCATCCCATGCGAGAGCAGCCGCCTTATCCTGCATCGAGGCAAACACAATGATGCTCTGCGCCCCACGACGGTGAACGACCTCCTGCACATAATCCCGCAAGTACGACTGAATCCCACCGACAGTCGGTGGGAAATCATTCGTCACCAATAAAACAGTCATGGTGCCTAGTAACGGACAGCGCCCTGGACCGGCATCGAATTCAACGGGACAACCTGAACCGGAATACCGTAGTCAGAGGCATGCACAACCATGCCGTCGCCGATATACATGCCAACGTGCGTCACTCCCGGGTAATAACCGACAATGTCACCTGGCTGCAGATCCCCCATGCTCACCGGCATGCCACCAGCAAGCTGAGCCTGCGAGGTACGCGGGATCGCCTTACCGTTCTGCCCGTAAGCCCACACCATGAGCCCAGAGCAGTCGAACGCCGACGGCCCCGTCGCGCCCCAGCCATAAGGCTTGCCAACCTGCGCGAGCGCGGCACCGACAACCCCATCCCCCACCGGAGGCAACGAGCCAGCATCAACGGGGTGCAGACGTCCCTCCCACAACGAACGCGCTTCCGGCGACAAATTATCGACGCGCGCCTCAATCTCCTCAATCTGTCCCTGCAGCGCCTCGCGCTCACGCTCGAGCTTCGAACGCTTTGAATCAAGGTCATTTCGGAGATACTGCGCTTCCGCAAGGGCTACGTTTGCAGCATTCGCCTTCGTTGCCGCGTCCTGGGCAGCGCCTTCGTACTCGCGGAGCACGCTTTGCTGCTTGCGGGACAGCGAATCCAGGTACGCAGCACGGTCAATAGCAGTCTGGGGACTACCAGAGTCCAGCGTTGTAAGGATCACATCGGCCTGGACGTTGCGGTACCGGGAAGCAGCGAGGCGGTCTACTTCCCTTTGGAGATCATCACGAGCGATTTTCGCAGCTTGGACTTGGGTACGCGCATCCGCCGCGTCAGACTGCAAGCGCTCAAGTTCCTCCGACTTCGCGGCAATATCATCCTCGACGCCCTTGAGCTCTTCTACCTTTGCGGTGACCTCATGCGAAAGCTCATCAACCTGATGAATCAGTTCCTCGACATCATCCGCTACTGCGGACGGAGCAGCAACGCTACTGCCCACAACGACAGAGAGCGATGCACCCAGCGCCACGCGCTTCCCCCAGGAACGCCCATTTGCAACATGACGCGCATGTAAAGAGTGTTTAGCCACTTAAAGCCCCTTCGCTGGCAAGAAAAACTATCACCAATATAGCGAGAGGGGCTTAAAGTTACAATCTTGTAATTCTTCTGCCGACCCCCACCACAATCGTTTGGATCGGCCGATAAATACCGTGCTTAGAAGCGCACAGCGGAGTGCACTGGCATCATGTGCAGCGGACGCTCAGCGACCGGTGCGTTGGTGTTCAGTGCATCAATGATGGTGCCGTTGCCGGTGTAGATACCAACGTGGGAAGCGCCACCGTAGTAAGCCACGATGTCACCAGGCTGAAGCTGATCAAGCGGAACCGGAGTACCCGCAGCCGCCTGCGCCTGCGAGGTACGAGGGATGGACTTACCAGCCTGCGCATATACCCAGGAGGTGAAACCGGAGCAGTCGAACACGTTCGGGCCCGCAGCGCCGTATACGTATGCAGCACCAATCTTTGTACGTGCAATATCGACCAGGCGCTGACCTGCGGAGACCTGCGGCGCTGGAGCAACTGCCGGCGCAGCAACGTTTGCGGAGTATGCCTTCGCGACTGGCGCCTTGAACTGAGCCTCGACGTTTGCCAGCCATGCACCAAACGAAGGTACGTTGTTGACGCCAGGAACCGCTCGAACCTGCGCAATTGCCGTAGGGACATCAGCATTGGACTTCTGACCTGCCAGGGATGGGATCCAAGCCTCGATGCCAGGAATCGCAGCGATGCCCGGCACGTTCTCAATACCTGGGACCTGAACAGCTACCGGCGAGTTCGGGACGCGAACCTCAGCCGCCTCTGCAGAGATTGGCGAGAGCAGCGAGGCACCTGCAGCTGCTGCGGTCACTACCGCGACGTTACGTGCAGTGCTGTGTGCCTGACGACGGTGCTTAGCCATAATTGTAAAACTCCATATCTTCTCTTTTGCCGACCGAGTTAGCTGACGGGTTGGGCTAGAGAACCAGCCTTACGACTTCCACGGAAAACTCCGCTCTCGTTCGCATTCACCCCAGAGAGAAAATCCTGCTTGGGTCCCCGGCTTCCCGAAGCCACTAAGGCTCAGGGAATTAGGCGTTATATGTACTTACTGTTTGCTTTCAACGGCTGTTGCTGCAATGTCTCGATTAGGTTACGAAACGGAAACATCTTTGTCCAACGACACGGCCGTTATCGTTCCGTTATTTTTCCCTCCCCTCATTCCGCGCGAATTTTCCTGAGAACTACAAGCAGAGCGCCACAATGTACCGAACCTGACGAATGACCTTCTACCTGCGCTTTTGCGAACCTTCCTCACCTGTACACAGAGAGCCGATTTGGTAAGAATGCACTAAATCACTCTTATGTGACATTACTCACTAATATTGTGTAACGCTTCCATAACGCTTCGAAATGGCTTCAAATTCCTCCGCCTTCAGACGTGAAGCGGTGAGCCATTGCTCCGCATTTATACCAAGTGCCGTAACAGAACGAAGCCTGAAGTGGGCTTGTGTCATAGCACGAGTGAGATAAAGGTGCTGGGTTCCAAAAGTGAACTGACCAGACATACAAAAACGCCCTGGCCAGCTGTACTCTCGTACAACCAACCAGGGCGCCTTGAGCGACCGCTAGTGTGTTAGAGCCTATTCAGAAGCATTGCGGTCATCGAGGTGTTTGGTTTCCTCGAGCTTGCGCAACGTCTCGATCTCCTCATGGTGGTTCTCGCGCTGCGCGTCCCGGACGCGCTCGGAAACGCCAAGCTCAGCAGGTTTGAACTTACCGATGGTCTCGGAGTCAGCGAAGCCGAGCTGGTTGAGGCGCTTCGGAACCGGAGCACCAGCGTAATCGAGTGGCACTGGGTGTCCATGCTCGTCGACTGGGCCAAGCGGCTGGTGGATCTCCACAAACGCACCGTTAGGCAGCTTCTTGATGATGCCCGTTTCGATACCGTGCTCCAGAACCTCACGGTCGGAACGCTGCAGACCAACACAGATACGGTAGGTCAGCCAGTATGCGAACGGCGGCAAGACAATGAGACCGATGCGACCGAACCAGGTCATCGCGTTCAGCGAGATCTGGAAGAAGTGAGCAACGTGGTCGTTGCCACCGGAAATCGTCAGCAACAGGAAGAACACGAGTGCCATCACACCGAGGCCGGTACGCACTGGAACGTCACGTGGGCGCTGCAGCAGGTTGTGGTGCGCCGTGTCACCGGTCACCTTCGCTTCGATGAACGGGTAGCTGATCAGCAGGACGACCATGACGCCACACATGAGGGCAACCCAGAAGGCACCCGGAATGGTGTACGGGCCGAGGTAGAGCTCCCACGCTGGCATGACACGAGCTGCGCCGTCAGTCCACAGCATGTAAACGTCAGGCTGCGAACCGGCAGAGACCTGCGACGGGTTGTATGGGCCGATGTTCCAAATGCCGTTGATGGTGGTCAGACCAGCCATAGCAGCGAGGACACCGAAGACAACCATCATGAAGCCGATCGCCTTGACTGCGAAGACCGGCATAATGCGGATGCCAACAACGTTGTTCTCCGTACGGCCGGGGCCTGGGAACTGGGTATGCTTCTGGAACCAGACGAGCAGCAGGTGCGCTGCGATCAGAGCCAGGATCACGCCCGGGAGGATCAGAACGTGCAAGATGTAGAAGCGGTCCAGCATAAGGTCAGACGGGAAGTCGCCGCCGAAGATTGCCCAGTGCATCCAGGTACCGATGATCGGGATACCAACAATGATGGCGGACATAATACGGAGGCCAACACCAGAGAGCAGGTCGTCTGGCAGGGAGTAACCCATGAAGCCTTCGGCCATGCCGATGAGAATCAGGGTAACGCCGATGACCCAGTTAGCCTCACGTGGGCGGCGGAACGCACCGGTGAAGAAGATACGCATCATGTGGGCGAACATCGCCATCATGAACATCAGCGCAGCCCAGTGGTGCATCTGACGAACGAACAGGCCACCGCGGACCTCGAATGAAATATTCAGAGCCGTGGCGTACGCGCGTGACATTTCCACGCCGTTGAGCGGTAGGTACCCGCCGTCGTAGATCACCTTCGTAATGGAAGGGTCAAAGAACAGCGCGAGGTAAATACCTGTCAGCAGCAAGATAATGAAGCTGTACAGCGCCATCTCACCGAGCATGAAAGACCAGTGGCTCGGGAAGACCTTATTCAACTGTGGCCGGAGGAAACCGGCTACCGTGTACCGCGAATCAACGTTGTCCGCGGCTTGTGCAAGTTTAGTACTCATTAGGATTTACGCTCCCAGAATGCCGGGCCGACGGGCTCGATGAAGTTTCCGTTGGCGATGAGGTAACCGTCTTCGTCAACAGTCACAGGAAGCTGAGGCAGAGCACGGGCAGCCGGTCCGAAGATCGGTTTGCCGTACTGCAGTGCGTCGAACTGCGACTGGTGGCACGGACAAAGGATGCGGTTCGTCTGCGCTTCGTAAAGCGAGGTCGGGCAACCAATGTGCGTACAAATCTTGGAGTATGCGTAGTAATCCCCGTAGTGGAAATCTTCCTGACCTTCACGCTCAACGACGCGGCGTGCGTCCTCAGAGCGAAGGCGGATCAGCATAACTGCGTTACGAGGGCCATGCAGCGAGTGCATGTGATGTTCGTATACGTCGCGCTCTGGGTCGTAAATGTCACCATCGTTGACATCCTCCGGGTAGAGCGGGAATACCGTCTCCATGGAAGCAGCAGCGAGGTCTTCTGGACGCATACGCACCAGGCGGGAAACACCTGCCGTGGAGTAGTGCGAGCCAGCTACGCCTTCGTGCAGCTCGGCGATCGCGCCAGTGTCGCGACCGAGGTAAACCTTGACGCCCTTCTCCTGCATGGTCCACCCGTGTGTCCAAAGCGTGCCATCACCTAAGTAGTTAAGGTCGTGGCGCTTCTTCCACGGGTTTTTGATCATGCCACCGAGGGGTGCAACGACCATGAGGCCGGCGAGAACACCAGCGGTGCCAAGCAGACCCTTCATTGCCTTACGACGACCAAGGGTGGAAGTCTCCCAGGCATCATTCAGAAGAGCGGTCGTCGTGCGACGGTCCAATTCGGAAGAACGGCCGTCGTGACGACGCTGTACGGAGATCTCCTCAGGGATGAACTTCTTCACGTACTGGACAATCGCGATACCCAGGGCGGCAAAACCGACACCAGAAGTAAGGCCGAGCAGTGGCGTGTAAAGCGTGTAAACCCAGAGTCCTTCATCGCCATGGAAGCGTGGCTCCCATGGCCAGAAGAGATAGACACCGAGGAACGCGATTCCGCAAAGCACCGAAATAATCAACCAAATGTTGATTCCGAGCTCGGAAGACTTCTCGCGTGGGTCGCCATCAACTGGGAACCGCTCCTTGCGGTACGCAACGGTGACGTCGTCGAGTTCCGTGCCCAGAGCAGCGAGCTCCGCATTATTCATGCGGTCCAAATCTTGGGATGTGTAGTTCTTGTTTACTTCACTCATGAGCGCGATCCAATCCAGATAGCTGCGGCAGCAACGAGCGTTACGCCGATCATCCACATAGCCATACCTTCAGAAACTGGGCCAAGGCCACCAAGGGCGTAACCGCCAGGGCTTGGGGTTTCTTTCGAGGACTTAATAAACGCAATGATGTCGCGCTTCTCGTCGGCACTGAGCTGGCGGTCCGAGAACTTTGGCATGTTCTGCGGGCCAGTCAGCATCGCCTGGTAGATCTCCTGCTCATTCGCAGGGTCCAACTCCGGCGCGTACTTACCAGAAGACAGTGCGCCACCGCGGCCGGTGAAGTTGTGGCAAGACGCGCAGTTCAAGCGGAAGAGCTCGCCGCCACGTGCGACGTCGCCAGCCTGAATCTGGCCATCGTAGTTCTTACCGCGAAGCTCTTCCTTCGCGAGTGATCCGTCTGGGTTGTACACCAGCTCCGGTCCCCCACCGTTGGCAGCAACATAGGCAGCCAGTGCCAGTGCTTGGGACTCGGTGTAACGAGGACGCTTGCGTTCAGCCTGAGCGTCATTCGACATCATCGGCATACGTCCGGAGTTGACCTGGAAGTACACAGCACCTTCGCCAGTGCCGATCAGGGACGGGCCGCGGCCTTCAACACCCTGGAGGTTCGCACCATGGCAAGTGATGCAAGCGACATCGTAAATGTCCTTGCCTTCTTGAATCATTGCCTGGTCATCTTTTTGCGCAGTAGCGACCTGCGCGTTCGGGGCAAGCGCCGATGCGAGGAAACCCGCACCCGTGAGGCCGAGCGTCAAGGCTGCTGCACCAGCAAAGGTGCGCTGCGCCTTGCGCCGACTGCGCTTTTTCTTAGGTGATTTTTCCATCTTGTTCCCTTTGAGCGTCAGTGTCTAATACAGATAAATGGCCTTCCGTCATTTCGACGGCGACTCTACGTATCAGATACCTATTGAACGATATACAGAGTAATGAAGACGCCGACCCAAATTACGTCAACAAAGTGCCAGTAGTAAGAGGTCACCATTGCTGCAGTAGCTTGTGCCGGAGTGAACTTCGACTTAGATACGCGGAGCAGCACAACCACGAAGGCAATGATGCCGGCGGTCACGTGCGCCATGTGGAAGCCAGTGATGATGAAGAACACTGACCCGAAGACACTCGCCTGAATGGTCACGCCGTGCATGATCATTTCTCCCCACTCGAAAGCCACGAGTCCGAGGAAGACAACGCCAAGCGCGATAGTTACCGTGAACCATTTGCGGAGCCCAAAAACGTCACCCCTTTCTGCTGCAAATACGCCGAACTGAGAAGTCACGGAAGAAGACACAAGCACGATCGTGATGATCAAGCCGAACATCACGTTCAGGTGTGCCGTCTGGTTATCCCAGTCGCCTGCGGTCATACCGTTTGCACGCGAGGTGAAATACATCGCGAACAAACCGGCAAAGAACATCAACTCTTGGGCGAGGAACGCGATCGTGCCAACGCTGACCATGTTTGGTCGGTTCAGCGCCGGGACACGATTCTGCGGTGTCGCCATACCTTGGTTAGAAATTGCGGTCGTCACGCATGTGATTATCCCCTGTTTTTGGGTCAAAGTCATCTCCTTTCACCCACAAACTTTCCGGCAGATTTCGCGCTAACCTGCCCTTTCTGACCTAATAGCGCTCGAAGGAAATAACTTTCTGCATTATTGGGAACTTTTCTAGCCACTCATCCGACTACATCAATGCAGGTCACAACTTTCTCGACTTCATTCAGCTCACTTTCGGCTGATTTTTAGGCAACCCAGGATTCCATTTCATCGATTCTCTGCGGTGTTTCAAAAGTTCCCAATAGTGAGGGGACTCACATTTCACCGCTGCCGTTTTCGACTGCAGACCTACTTTCGTATGACCCCCAAGTGTTACGAATGAGTTCAACCGAAAGGATGAAAATAGCAAGCAAAAATCCCCTTCAGCGTTAGCTGAAGGGGATCAGTTTTCGCCGGCACCTCCCGAAGGCGGGGAGGTCAGCGAATCTTTAGTGCTTCTCGCGCGGGATACCGTACTGCAGATTCAGCTGCGTAGTGGTCCATACGAGGAATACTGCGCCAAACACGACGAGCCACAGCTGCCAGAATGCAATTCCGAGTCCGAGGAACATAACCGCACCAGACATTGCGAACGGCCAGATGGAGCTTGGCGAGAAGAAGCCGAGCACTCCTGCGCCATCTTCAACCTCTGCCTCTTCCCAGTCTTCCGGAACAACGTCCATGCGACGCTCGGTGATGTCGAGGTAGACAGCGAGCATGAAGCAAAGTGCAGTAGCGAGAACTAAGCCAACGCCACCGACCCATTCGAGCCCGTAGAGGTAAGCATCTTCGCCAATCCACGCTGTGCTGATCATGTAGAAGACTGCCATCAGCGCCAGGAAGGTACCGATTGCGTAGAAAACTTTTGAACCAGTTGCCATTTCTCTGCCTTCTCTTTCTATACCGTCGCGTTAGGGTCGTTGGTGTTGTTGCCGTCGCGGGTGCCGTGGCGGTCAGACACGAACGGACGTGTGGAGGTGGCGTACGGCGCTTCGCCGATAGATGCGAGCGCATCGGAGTTTGGCGCCTCAGGGTTGTCAATACGGAACTGAATGTACTGAGCAAACTTTTCTGGGGTCACGGCACGAACCTCGAAGTTCATCATCGAGTGGTAAGTACCGCACATCTCGGCACAGCGACCAACGAATGCGCCAGTCTTATCGATCTTCTCAATCTGGAATGCACGCTGCTGCTGGTTCACCTCTGGGTGAGCGTAGGTATCACGCTTGAAGAGGAATTCAGGAACCCAGAATGCGTGGTTCACGTCACCGGATGCGAGACGGAACTCAATCGCACGATCGGTTGGCAGGACGAGCACCGGAACCTCTTCGGTGGTTCCGAGAGTCTCAATCTCATTGAAATTGAGATATGAGAGGTCACCGGTAGAAGTGCCGTGGATCGGGTTCGGGTTCTTAATGTTTTCGTCGTCGTACTTCGTTGCCTCGGCCTTGGCCTGACGCTCGGTGTCAACACCGTCATATGCCTGACCGTTAGAGGTGAACTCGCCGTCAACGTTTGCGTAGCCAAACTTCCAGTTCCACTGGTATGCGGTTACGTCAACCGTCACCTTCGGGTCCTTGCCGAGGGCTGTAGTCTTCGTCTGCGCCTGGACGGTGAAGAAGAAGAGCACCATAACAATGACGATCGGAATGATCGTCAGCACAAGTTCCAGCGGCACGTTGTACTGGAGCTGCTTCGGGAACTCAGACTTGCCGCGCTTCTCCTGGCTCTTCGCGTTCCACTTGAAGATCGCAGTGAGGAACAAGCCCCACATGATGATGCCGATAATCCATGCTGCAACCCAGGTCCATACCCAGAAGTTGTACATCTGCTCACCCTCAGGGGTAACAGGATCTGGCCAACCCATATCCAGCACCTTCGAAAGCGCCTCTGGCGGTGCAACCTCACAGCCCGTCAGCGCGAGACCGCCCAGCAGGAGCGATCCGGCAACTGCGATTTTCTTCGCGAAGTTGCGGTCCTTTACCTTTTCCACGTGTGTCTGCCTTCCTGTCCACACTCGCTGTTTACGGCAGGACGCACAAACAGGTGCGCCCAAGCATTGTTACTCCGTCAGAATAGTGGATAAGGCGCATCGCCTCTGAATTCTTTTGATTTTGAGTCGAGGCAAGCATTCGTAGTCAGCTGACACCTTTTACCGTTAATGCAAAAGCCGTGCACTCAACGGGTTTTGCTTAAAACGGTACAAACGTCCTGGTAAGAGCTTTATTTTTCACTCAAATTGCTCAACCATAAGTTGGCCCCCTTTTGGGGACCGAATAAAGGATGAAGAATTTCCGCATTTTGGCGCTGGTTTCGTTGGTTCGCGCATCCCCTACAGAAAACCCTATTGTTGATTGGAAGAAATGCTTCGTGGCCCAGCGCTCCGCACGGCTGCGTACACCTTATATATAGGAGAGGTTTTCAAGTCTATGTGTGGCCTGTTGGCTCTACTCACCACAAACAGCAATGCTGCAAGCTTCGTGGAAGCCGCGGAACGCGCGTTGCCCTGCATGTATCACCGTGGCCCTGATGCCGCCGGCACCTGGAACGACGACCACGCCGTTTTTGGTTTCAACCGCCTTGCCATTATCGATCTCGAGCATTCTCACCAACCCCTACGCTGGGGCCCGAAGGAGAATCCGGAGCGCTACGCGCTGACGTTCAACGGCGAGATTTATAACTACATCGAGCTTCGCGAGGAACTGCAGGAGGCAGGCTACGATTTCAATACCTCGGGGGACGGTGAGCCAATCGTTGTTGGCTTCCACCACTGGGGAGAGAAGGTTGTCGAACACCTGCGAGGCATGTTCGCGTTTGTCATTTGGGATACCGAGACACAGCGTATGTTCGCGGCACGTGATCAATTCGGCATTAAGCCCTTGTTTTACGCCACTACCCCGGTCGGTACCGTGTTCGCCTCCGAGAAGAAGTCCATCCTAGAAATGGCTCCAGAGCTGGAGATTGGTCTCGAGTTAGATCGGCGAGCTATCGAGCACTACGTTGACCTGCAGTATGTTCCCGAACCAGAAACGTTGCACGAGAGCGTTCGACGCGTGGAGTCTGGCTGCACGGTGTCACTGACGCCTGGCGGTGATGTCACATCGGAGCGCTACTTCAAACCACACTTCAAACCACAGCAAGTCCCACAAGGTCAAGAACAGAAGCTTTACGACAGGATCGCTCAGGCGCTCGAAGACTCCGTCGAGAAGCATATGCGTGCGGACGTCACCGTCGGTTCTTTCCTCTCCGGCGGCATTGATTCGACAGCGATTGCGGCCCTGGCGAAGAGGCACAATCCAAACTTGCTGACGTTTACCACCGGCTTCGAGCGCGAGGGCTACTCCGAGGTAGACGTGGCTGCGGAGTCCGCTGAGGCGATTGGTGTTGAGCACATCGTGAAGATTGTCTCGCCTGAAGAGTACGCGGACGCGGTGCCGAAGATCATGTGGTACCTCGATGATCCGGTCGCGGACCCTTCGCTTGTCCCGCTGTTCTTCGTCGCACAGGAGGCCCGCAAGCACGTCAAGGTGGTGCTCTCGGGTGAGGGTGCCGACGAGCTGTTCGGTGGGTACACCATCTATAAGGAACCGCTGTCGCTCGCGCCGTTCGAGAAGTTGCCGACGCCTCTTCTACGGGGACTGAACAGGCTAAGCCGTGTGCTGCCGGAAGGCATGAAGGGCAAGAGCTTACTCGAACGCGGTACGACCCCAATGGAGGACCGTTACTACGGTAACGCTCGTTCCTTTAACTTCGAGCAACTACAGCGTGTGCTGCCGTGGGCGAAGCATGAGTGGGACCACCGCGAGGTCACCGCGCCGATTTACGCCACATCGACAGAGATGGATCCGGTTGCCCGGATGCAGAACTTGGACCTGTTTACCTGGATGCGCGGCGATATCTTGGTCAAGGCGGACAAGATGAACATGGCGAACTCGCTGGAGTTGCGCGTGCCGTTCCTGGATAAGGAGGTCTTTGAGGTCGCACAGACGATTCCGTACGACCAGAAGATCGCGCACGGCACCACCAAGTACGCGTTGCGTAAGGCGATGGAGCAGATCGTTCCGCCGCATGTTCTCCACCGCAAGAAGCTGGGATTCCCTGTTCCGATGCGCCACTGGCTGGCCGGCGATGAGCTCTTTGGCTGGGCGCAGGACACTATCCGCGATTCGCAGACCGACCATATCTTCGCCAAGGACCAGGTGCTGGAGATGCTCAAGGAGCACCGTGACGGTGTTTCCGATCATTCGCGTCGCCTTTGGACGGTGCTTGCGTTTATGATCTGGCACGGCATTTTTGTCGAGCATCGCATTGATCCGGGCATCGAGCACAAGGAATACCCGGTTCAGCTTTAAGGAGGACCTGCTCATGTGGACCAAGAAACGAGTACTGACCACCATCGTTGCGATGCTCAGCGCGTTACTGCTTGCAGTTGGCGCCGTGGCGTTCGTCTACGGTCCGACGCTCACCGCGATGCTGACGGGCACCGCTCGTTTCGCGGGGACACAGACGCCGAAGCGGTATAGCGCGACGGTGCTCGCGCTCGCCGAGCAGGGCATCTACGCCGACTCAACAGAGTTCGAGGAGGCGAAGGCCCGCGCAAAGGAGGCCGCAAAGCAGGCTGATACGCTTCACGACGTTTACCCCGCCCTCGAGGACGCAGTCAAAGCTGCTGGCGGGAAGCACTCCCGTCTGATTGAACCTGGTAACCCTAACCTCGGCTGGACTATGGAAGAGAAGTCGGAAGCCGCAGTCAGCGTCGAGGGCCGCGTTGCGGTGGCAACCGTGCCTGGCGTCGATCGGCACGATGATGTGCAGGGCTACGCAGACACGCTCGCGACTGGCCTGGCTTCCGCACGTGATACCGGGGCATGCGGGGCGGTCGTTGACCTGCGTGGCAACGACGGTGGCGACATGGGCCCAATGGTCGCAGGCCTCTCCTCACTGTTGCCGGACGGCACGGCACTCGAGTTCGTATCGCGGACGAACACCACGCAGGTCACGGTTGAGGGGAACTCGGTGACCGGCGGCGGCACCCCGATCACGACTTCTGGCGGGAAGTGGGATGCGCCGGTGGCGGTCTTAGTCGATGGCGACACTGCTTCGTCGGGCGAGGCCACGATGCTGTCGTTCCGGGGACTTGAGCGCTCACAAAGTTTCGGCTCCCCTACCGCAGGCTACGCCTCGGCCAATATGGTGTACGACTTCCCGGACGGCAGCCTGCTAATGCTGACTATCGCGAAGGACAAGGCACGCACTGGCGAGGAGTTCGCCGAAGATCCGGTGCAGCCCGACGTCGAAACCGATGTGCCGTTCGAGCAAGCGATGCAATGGCTTGCGACCGAGCACGGTTGCAACTAGTCCACGCAGACGAAACACCCCGCGCTCCCCTCAATCATGAGGTGGGCGCGGGGTGTTTCGTCGAAAAGCTACTGCTTAGTTGAAGCTATCGCCGCACGCGCAGGCCGAGCCAGCGTTCGGGTTATCGATGGTGAAGCCCTGCTGCTCGATGGTGTCAGCGAAATCGATCGTTGCACCGGTGAGGTACGGCACGCTCATCTTGTCCACGACGAGGCGCACACCCCCGACAACGTCAGCCTTGTCGCCGTCGAGCTCGCGGTCGTCAAAGTACAGCTGGTAGCGCAGGCCAGCGCAGCCGCCTGGCTGAACAGCGATGCGAAGCGAAAGGTCGTCGCGGCCTTCCTGGTCGAGCAGAGCCTTCGCCTTTGCAGCCGCTGCTTCAGTAAGGGTCACGCCCGTGGCAGAGGTAGGTGCAGTCATTCTTTCTCCTTGCTTAGCGAATATCTTCACGCAAGATGCGTGCTTCGGAGTGTGGCACTAGCGTACTCGCATCACACCGTCATCGTCTACAGCGTATGGGAGCGGGCGCTTATTCCCCACTTTCGGGGACGGCCTTGTAGCCTGTATAGCGTGAAACTTCCTTGGCAGAAATCTGATGAGGCTCCAGCCGCCGCTGCTGCCGCAGCGAATCGAGCGGAGACTCCCGAAACCGACGCGGAACCCGCGAAGAAGTACCCGAAGGGCTACACCCCTCCGAAGGGTCGGCCGACGCCGAAGCGCCTTGATCAGGAGATTAAGCGCGGCGTGGTCCGCGACCCCAACGCGACAACTCCCGCTCAGCAGTACCAGAAGAATAAAGAGCTGAAGAAGTCGATGTCGAAGGAGGAGTGGAAGGCATACAAGAAGCAGCAGCGCGAAGAGGCGAAGAAGCACAATCGCGAGGTCCAAGCCAAGATGGACGCTGGCGACGAGCGCTACCTCATGGACCGCGACCGTGGCGAAACCCGCCGCTTCGTCCGCGACTGGGTAGATTCGCGCCGCTTCATGAACAACTACGCGATGCCGTTAGCGATCCTGCTGTTCCTCATCCTCTTCATCGGCTCCTGGTACCCGGAGATCGCCGGCGCCATCGCTATTTTGCCGATGGTGTTTATCGTGCTGATTCTTGGTGAGGCATTCCTGATCGGCAAGCGTGCGAACAACGCTGTGCGCGCGAAGTTCCCTGGTACGGCTGATACCGGCTTCGGCCTTGGTATGTACGCGTTCTCCCGCGCGTCGCAGCCGCGGAAGTGGCGCTCGCCGAAGCCACAGGTGCGCATCGGCGAGACCGTGAACTAACTGGGTAAAGGACGTTTCATGGCTGTTGCATTCGACCCGATTGAGCATCCAAGCGAAACCCTGCGCCGCGAGCTTTCCCGCGAACTACTGCGCAGCCCGGAGGGGCGCGGTCTCGGTCGCGTGGGAACGATCGCGGAGTGGACCGCTTCGGTGCAAAACCGTACGCGCCCGGTTGCGTTCCGTCAGCCGCAGTGCGTGCTTGTCGCCGGTAACCACGGTGTCGCAGCACGCGATATTTCCGCGCAGCCACACGACGCCGCCTGGACCACTGTAAAGCAGATTGCGGCAGGTGGCGGTGTCGCTCGCGTTGCAGCGGAGGCCGCGGGCGCGTCGATTATTCAGATTAATGACTACTTAACGCTGCCGACAGGCGCGATAGACCGGCAAGCCGCCATGACGCCCGAGGCGTTCGAGCAGGCAGTCGCGCACGGTGCTCGCGTCGTTGACCAGGGCGTAGACAGTGGAGTTGACCTGTTCATTCCTGGAGACATTGGCGTCGGCAATTCGACGGTCGCCGCCGCCGTCTATGGCGCGCTGTCGCGCACCGAGCCGGTCAAGGTCATCGGGCGCGGCTCGGGCATCGACGACAACGTCTGGAAAGTGAAAGTTGCGGCAATTCGGGACGCCATGTTCCGGGTGCGCACCTTTAGTGACGACGTCCCCCGCGTCCTTGCCGAGCTTTCGGGGCCAGATTTCGCGTTCCTTGTCGGTATGTTCGCGCAGGCCGCGGTTCGTCGAACCCCCGTACTTTTCGACGGCCTCTACGCCACCGTCGCCGCCTACGCCGCCGAGCGCCTCGCACCCGGCACGAAGCAGTGGATCATGGCGGGCCAGCTCAGTCCGGAACCCGCCCAGATGCTGGTGCTCCAGGCCCTCGATATCATTCCGGTGCTGGCACTGGACTTGTCGCTCAACCAGGGAGTGGGCGCGCTCGCAGCGCTGCCGCAAATCAACCTGGCTTCTGAGCTCGTTACTACAGTGCTCGGGCCGGAGGCCCCAGAGGGCGCCCCGGCCTGAGATCCCTCTAGTTCTCGGCTGGGACGAGCGTGTGGTTCCAGCCGTGGACGTCTTCGACCGAGCCGTCCTGGATACCGCGCAGGCGCTCGCGCAGCTGCATGGTGATGGTGCCGGCCTCATTGTTGTTTACGGTGAACTCACCGTGGCGGCTCAGCACGCGCCCGACCGGAGTGATCACCGCTGCGGTACCGCATGCAAGCGTCTCACTGATGGTGCCGTTTTCAGCGCCCTTGTGCCACTGCTCCACCGTGATCTTGCGCTCCTCGGTGCTGTAGCCGAGGTCTTCCGCAACCTGCAGCAGCGATTTGCGGGTGATGCCAGCCAGGAGGGAACCGGACAGTGCTGGGGTGATCAACTTCGCGTCCTTCCCGCTGCCCTCGACGAACATGAGGTTCATGCCGCCCATCTCTTCGATGTACTTGCGCTCAATGGCGTCGAGCCAGACAACCTGGTCGCAGCCCTTTTCTTCTGCCTCGGCTTGCGCGAGCAGGGAACCCGCGTAGTTGCCAGCGAACTTGGCGTCACCGGTGCCGCCGGGCGCCGCGCGGACGTATTCCTCGGAGATCCACACGCTGACGGGCTTGACGCCGCCGGAGAAGTAGGCGCCAGCTGGGGATGCAATGAGGTAATAGGTGTAGGTGCTCGAGGGCTTCACCCCGAGCGTCTTCTCGGTGCCAATCATAAATGGACGCAGGTACAGCGCCGCTTCCCCGCCAGCTTCGGGGACCCAGTCCTTATCAATCGCCACCAGCTGCTGCAGCGACTCGATGAACAGATCCTCCGGCAGCTCAGGCATTGCCAGGCGATGCGCGGAATGGGCAAAACGCGTCGCATTCTGCTCGGGGCGGAACGTCGTGATCGAGCCGTCGTGGTGGCGGTATGCCTTCAGGCCTTCGAAGATCGCCTGCCCGTAGTGGAAGACGTTGGTCGCCGGGTCCAGCGAGATCGGCCCGTACGGGCGGACCTGCGCGTTATGCCAGCCGTTGGCCTCGTCCCAGTCGATGGAGACCATGTGGTCAGTAAACTCTTGCCCGAAGGCTGGGTTTGCGAGCACTGCATTGCGCTCTTCGTCAGTTGCCTTGTTCGGATTCGGGATAATTTCAAATGGTGTGCCTTGAGTCATGCAGACCACCCTACTCCCCGATTCCACTCTTTGGAACCGGAATTCCATATTTTCTTCCACGCACAAATAGCTTGCCCCGCGCCACGCGTCCCTTATTCCAGGTACCCTTGGCGATGTTCAATAATCTTAAGAAAGGCGCATGTACTCATGACTTTTTCGGTTCCTGAATCGCTGCTCCCGGTCCGGGGCGACTCCGTCTCCCTCAACTTTTCGACGTCCGCTCCGAGCGACACCGCTGCCCTCTTGCTACCCGTGACCTCGGATGACTCGAAGGTTGAGGTCCCAGTGACTTCTCTGGCACCGAAGGGTGCACTCGAGGCGCTGGAGACAGTCGGCGCGAAGGGCACCGCCGGCGAGATCACCCGCGTGGTCGTTGATGGGAAGTTGGTCATCGCCTTTGGCCTGGGCAACGCCGATGAGATTGATGACGAGACTGTCCGTCGCGCTGTCGGTTCCCTGGCTCGCACACTGTATGGCACGGAGTCTGCGGTGATTTCGACTGAGTTCGGTGTCACCCCCGTCGTGGAAGGCCTGCTGCTCGGCGCGTACAAGTACAAGGGCTTCAAAGCCCCGTGCCAGTGTGGCTGCGACGGCGAGCACGGGCTTACCGACGTCACCGTTGTAGGCAAGGAAGACGAAAAGGAAGCATTCGACCAGGCAGTGATCCTCGCCGAGTCGGTCATGCTGGCGCGCGATCTCGTAAACACGCCGTCGAACCACCTCTACCCTGCTGTGTACGCGGAGCTCATCGAGAACGTCGGCAAGCAGGTTGGACTCGAGGTCGAGGTGTTCGACGAGAAGCAGCTTGAGGAGCAGGGCTTCGGCGGCATCCTCGCGGTCGGCAAAGGCTCCGCCCGCGCGCCGCGCCTGGTGCACCTGAAGTGGACGCCTTCCGCGTCGAAGTCCTCTGTCGCGTTGGTTGGCAAGGGCATCACCTTCGATACCGGCGGCATCTCCCTCAAGCCGGGTGCAAAGATGGAGGACATGATTTCCGACATGGGCGGCTCTGCTGCTCAGTTCGGCGCAATTGTTGCAGCTGCCCGCCTCAACCTGGATGTTGCGGTCGACGCCTGGCTGCCACTCGCGGAGAACATGCCGTCCGGCACCGCTACCCGCCCGGGCGACGTGATTCGCCACTACGGCGGCATCACCAGCGAGGTACTCAACACCGACGCTGAAGGCCGCCTCGTGCTGGCGGACGCGATGGCACGCGCAGCTGAAGATAACCCTGACTTCATGATTGAGACGTCCACGCTGACCGGCGCTCAGCTCGTCGCCCTCGGCAACCGCACTGCCGGCGTCATGGGCTCTGATGAGTTCCGCGACCGCGTCGCTGCGCTGGGCCGCGAGGTCGGCGAGCAGGCCTGGGCGATGCCGCTGCTGGAGGAACAGGAAGAAGAGCTGAAGTCCCCAGTCGCCGATATCCGCAACGTCCACAATGCCCGTACCGGCGGCATGCTGTTCGCTGGCCTGTACCTGTCCCGCTTCGTCGGCGAGGACACCGAGTGGGTGCACATCGATGTTGCCGGCCCGGCGTGGAACGGTGGCTCGCCACGCGGCTACACGCCGAAGCGCGCGACGGGTGCCCCGCTGCGCACGATCGTTGCAACGCTTCGCAGCATCGCCGAGGCCAACTAGTCCCCGGACTTAGGAAAAGGACTTAGGAAAAGGGATGTTCGCCGCGCTCAAACTTGGCGCGGCGTTCTTTCTGTTCCGCCCGCTTTCGCAGGATGCGTTCTTGCTCCATTTTGCGACGCATCCGGTCTGGGTACCCGGTCTCTTCGACGTCATAAAGAGATATATTCAGCAGCGTAGCGACGGCGTCGATACCTTTGGGACCTCCGATGCGTCGGCGGGTGTAGTTGCCCTCTTCATCGACAAGCACGACGGACATCTCGTTGACCATCGTTTCCGGCTCAACAAACCCCTCAACGAAGGCACGCTTCGCAACCCATTCCTGGAGGTAGGCAGCGTCTTCCGGCCGGATGGTTTCGCCGGGTGCGCGTGGGGGTTTGAAGGTGGTCTGCTTCTTCCGCTTGCCGAACAGGTTAAACACTTCTCTCATCATACGGATATTTCTCGACGCCCCAATTCTGCGTTTGGTGGCCTTCAACAAATTAGTTGCCCCCGAAAGGCACGAAAGTCTTCGGTGACAGGTACGCTATTGACCTGTATAGCTTCTACGAAAATGTATCTGCGAGGAGACTAAATTATGGCGCACTCTGTCGAGATGCCTGAGCTGGGCGAATCCGTCACGGAAGGCACTATCACCACCTGGCTGAAGGAAGTCGGCGACAAGGTAGAGGTCGACGAACCATTGCTGGAGGTTTCCACCGATAAGGTCGACACGGAGATTCCTTCCCCTGTCGCCGGTGTAATCCTCGAGATTAAGGCCGAGGAAGACGACACCGTTGATGTCGGTGACGTGATTGTGATTATCGGCGAAGAAGGCGAAGCCCCGGCATCGGACTCGGCAAAGGACGAGGAGCCTCAGGAAGAAGAGGAGCCAAAGGAAGCTCCGGAGGAAGAGAAGGCTGACAAGCCAGCCTCCGGCGACGCCACCGATGTCTCCATGCCTGAGCTGGGCGAATCCGTCACGGAAGGCACTATCACCACCTGGCTGAAGGAAGTCGGCGACACCGTCGAGGTCGACGAGCCACTGCTCGAGGTCTCCACCGACAAGGTCGATACCGAGATTCCTTCCCCT